>Ga0268299_1000907_pt1 | contig 70365 bp, 55 predicted proteins | sample NOBtaG_FD_193484 | JGI IMG/M metagenome (GOLD analysis project Ga0268299, IMG submission 193484) | Activated sludge microbial communities from bioreactor in Nijmegen, Gelderland, Netherland - NOB reactor | ecosystem: Engineered > Bioreactor > Aerobic > Activated sludge | place: Netherlands... | reverse complement strand
CCTGAGTAAGATCGCCCTTCTGATTCGCGTAGGACGTATTGTGTTGGGCAAGCCGGCGTAGCTCAGTTGGCAGAGCAGCGGTTTCGTAAACCGCAGGTCGGTGGTTCGATTCCACTCGCCGGCTCCATAAAATCAATCACTTACATGGCGTGGCTGAATGCTCGAATCGGCCGAGTGTTCAGCAAGTGTTCAGTTGAAAGGATGATCCCGAAAATCACTTCGGTATCATGGTGCTGATTTACGCGTTATCGATGAGTTAGCATGAGCGAATGGAGCATGTTCTGCTCTTCATTGTTTCAGTAATCGGATCATGGCTCATCGCAAAGATATTTCCCATGGTCATAGTCCGGATCTTCGAGCGCTACCCTCAGCATTTCCGACCCCGTTAAGCCACTCGTTCCGACCACTCCGCTCTATTAACGTTTCTAAACGTGCACGCACTGGTCGTCGCTCACGGGTGACTTCCGCGTTGTGACCTGGCGACTGTGCGTCACCCAAAGGAGTGGGATGTGGTCCCGCCCAACGCGAGATACTGCACGGACACTGGCTGCGGTAGACTGTCCTGTATGCGGCACCGTAGACCATCCCAACACCCCGAGGCCCACCGTGTTCCCATCCCCTGTGCGCTCTACTCCAGCGTAGAGGGCATCCATGAGGAGGGGATGCTCCTGGGGCTCTCGCTGACGCATGGTCATGTGGAGACGTCGGCAGCGGTCGTGCCCGGCATGACGCTGGCCCTGTTCGTCATCCTTCCCGGGACCTCGCGTGCCGTGGTGGTCGAGGAGGCGCTCGTCACCTGGGTGCGGGATGGGGAATGTGGCCTTCGACTCGAGGGGCTCAGGCCCGAAGATACCGTGATCCTCACCCACTTCCTTCGCCAGACCACTCCCACGCCGGCCGCCAGCACGGTCCCCCGGTACGCCCTCGCAGACTAATCACCCCGAACGGAGGTTGCGCTGATGTCCACCACGACGTTTCGCGTCCGTTCCCAGTATCGACTGCCCGTGCAGTGTACAGTCGTGGTCTCGACGGCGGAAAGACCTCGCACGCCGTCTCTGCGGCACCAGCCGAATCCGGGAAGAGCGATCCACGCGAAATCCCGTGCTTCTGCTGCAGTTCCTCAAGAATCGAAGGCTTGAGTCCGGCTGGTATGACGTAGACGTGACGGCTCTGAGGATCTGGCAACAACTCTGCGAGGCGCTCAGCATGATCACGCCCGTACCTGGCAGTCATTGTGTATGCGCCCTGTTGCGCGTTCTGCCTGTGAAATCCAGGAGCGTAGAACCCACTAATGATCCAGTCTGGTGGCTCGTCGATCGCGAATGCAGTAAGTCTCACCCCGTCCCACTTGTTAGGAGCGCCGCTTCCATCTGAAGTGGTCTCGGGCCATTTGATCCACTGCTCCCGCCCAAGCGACTCGTAGAGCGGTTCGTCAAAGGTCCACAGTTCGCCGTCCTCCGACTCGTCGGCATTGGCCGCGAAGAATGCTGCGACCCAGGGTGAAAGTGTCCAGTCAAGGAGGCGCGTCGGTACGGAAAAGTGGCGCAGTAGCATGATCGCCACAACATCATCCGAGAGAGAAGCCGCCTCCCCAGGGGCCGAAAAGTAGCGCGCCGAGGCGCGGAAAGTGTCGATGCTGTTTCTTTCAAGCACGAGCTTCTGGCACCGTGGCACCGACCTAAGCTCATCTCGATCAATTGTTGGGAAGAGCGTTCCGAAACGCTTCTGTTGTCCGCGGCAGAGCCAGCGCTTTCCTTTTAGCTCAAGAAATACTCGCCGAGCCGCAGGAAGGCTCTCGAGCACCGTCTCATTCCACGAAATTGCCATGAACTGTCCCTGTGATTGTCTTGGCGTCTAACGCGTTGTTCGGCATCGTTACTCCATGAACGGCGAGCGGAATGGCGGTCGCACCACGGCCTTCATGATCTGCGCGGGCTGTTCGTATTGATATCCCAACGCAGTGATGTCCATTACATCTCGTATGCGCCGACTCCACGGTTTCAAGACATCGTCCAAGTTATGGCCTATTGGGCCATCCCTCAGCGGCGCATAGTGCGGCGCCAAATTCGGCTTCTCTTGAAGGATGGAGGTCTGCCAATCAGCCCAGACTTTGTCAATAAAACAATGATGCAAGAAAAAAACTGGGTCGTCGGGTGACGTCATCAGAATCATGTTTCCGCCGACCCAGACGTGAACCCGGTTGTGGAGTTGCGTGCCTGGGGTGCGAACGCGAGAATCCCCGCGTTGTGTCACCCAGCCTTCGAGGCGGTTCCTAAAGCCGAGCGTAAACGGGCTTGAGTTGTACGGAGGCGTATCATAGAGCGATTCCCGAAGCGCCAACGCGAGATCATCGCTGTTTGGTAGTGAGTTAGCGTTGACCCCAAACTGTCGTTTCAAGCCTGGTTCTGGATAGCCGTCGTCAGGGTAGGCAGGTACGGGCCAGTTGCCCTTGCTGTATGCGAAGGGGCCATCCGCAACGCGCCAGTGATCACCCTCAACGCCGTTTCCGCCGAGAAACTTGTCAGACCAAAGCGGTGAGTTATCTGGTGCAGCGGCGTCTTCCGTCCAGTTCCAGTAGGGGATGGTGATTGAAGTATCGATGGACCGGAGGTCTTCCTCAAGCTGAAGTAAGAACTCGCGGTGCCAAGGCAGGAACGAAGGACCGCGATGGGCTCCATTCCGGTAATCGGGGTCGTTCGGTTCCCAGGACCATATGCTCGGAATCATGACGTGGTGATGCCAGTGAACGTATGTGTCGTACCGACCTCGCTTCTTCAGTTCGAGGAACGCTTTCACAAGAGTGTCGATCTCGCTTTGACTCAGAGAGCGTACATTTTTCCGAACTTTCATTTAATGCCTCCTTTCGATGCCGAAGGCCAAAGCTCACCCGCCCGAGCCCAACTGGAGCCCGAAAACTACAACAATCTTCGTGGCGCGAGTCGATTGAACGCAAAGTTAGGCACGATGCATTCATGCGGAACGTGCCCAAATTTTCGTCCTCCATTACTCAATAGCCGCCAGCAATGCACGACCTTGCTTGCGCATATTGTCAATGGCTGGCTTCATTACCTTTAACACCTCCTCGGCACGCTTTCTGTCGATCTTCGGCTTTGACCCCTTAATGTTCACTTCCTCAAACTCGTCGTTGAGTGAATGAACCGAAGAATCGAATTCACGTACGTATTTCATGAACGACTCAAATTGATCGGCCTCATTTTCCCCCCAGAATTTCTGAATCCACGACTGATAGACGAATTCCTTCTTGCGAAGTATCGTGATCGATTCGTTATACTCTTTCAACAGCTCTGTCATTGTTGCTTTGGTTGTCCAATCGTGCTCGATGAATTCGGTGTTCAGTTCTGCGGAAAAGATGTAGTGGCTAATTTCTGTCGCAAGTTCTTCGAATTGCTTCGTCCGCAGATCAGCACGATTCAGTGCAAATTTCACCGATTCTGTAATATGTGAGGAGAACAGCCCAAGCATTGCTACGGCGAAAGCAACCAACCAGGTCGCTGTTTGCGTCTTCAGGGACGATTTTATGTTAACCAGCCAACCATCCTGATTATCAGTCATAGTCGTAATTGAACCACTCCCCTCAAGCGCCTAACAATGTTTCGGCGGATCTGCATAAGAATCGGATCTGCCATTTCTGTTCGTAAAACACGCAACTACTGTTCGTGAAAGATACTTAACGGTTGAGTAAGCCGCCGCGGAGGCCGAAGGCCTAAAGGGTCGGCGTGAGCGATTCGTTAGCAAGCTTTGCAATATCGTGTCAGCGAGCGAATCCGCCCAACGGACTTCCTTTGTGCTATCCGGCATAGCCAGTCGCTATGTCTCGCAGGTGGACGTTCAATGGCGCGAGATACGCCCCACGAACCATGAAGTTCGAATATCGGCTCCATCCAATTCGGGCTGCGACGGTTGCCGGAAGGGAGATGACTCCTGCGTCCAGAGCGGACAACGCGGCCCCAAGAGCGGAAAAAGCCGATGCTGTCCCCATCCTGCGAGCTCCCTCCTTTAGGGCTGCTTTCACCGTGGATCTGCCCACCAGCATTGCCCGCCCCTCCGTGAGCACAATGACGACTGGAGCAAATACGGGAACCGCATCGATGCCGAACTCCGCCAAGTGATCCAGAGCATTCTCCAGCGGGGACTCGGCAGCTTCGCCAAGCTGACTTTCTGCTTCATCACGAAGTTCCTGGCTCGTCAGGGGCGTGCCGATGATTTTGTCCGAGGTGGCATCGATCTCCGCAGTGGTGGCAACGGAAAACCCATTCTCGAGTGCTTGCTTGATGTAGCTGAGCCGCGCGGTTGCTTTGAGTTGGATATACTCAGCAACCGATCCGTCTTCCTCTATGACTTGCAGGTCCCAGCCTTTCTGGGTAGGAGAGGTCGCAAGGGCAGCACGTTGCCCCGGGCTCAGTACGAGTTCGCCAAACACCCGATCCTCGTTCAGGCGCCGTTCAACCAGCACTTCGAAGTACTTCCCCTTCACACCATTGACGAACCCCCTCATCGATTCGGCCGATCGCCCGACCAAACTCGAAGGATCGACGTTGGGGTAAGCCATATTGAAGGCGCGCCATAGCTCCGGGTTAGCGTCGGACTCCAGGCCAAGTGAGGTGATGTCGTCGATTGCTACGTCGGCAGCTATAGCCGCCACTTCGATGACTTCAGCACTCTGGCGCTCGTCAATCTCCCGGGCCAATCGGACGAGGTCACCCCTTGATGCAGGATGGTAGGCTGCCGCTATCTCTGACAGGTTGCAGTTCAAAGCAAGGCCACCGCAAGCGCAACCAAGGCGACCACGAGAGCCGTCCAAGCAACGGCAATTGATTTAACGCTGCTTCCCTGCCTTTCGAGCTTCGCGACGCGAGCCTTCAGGGCCGTGTTCTCGCCGTGAAGGCCCACTACAATCGAGGTCACCGATTCCGAGAACTCCTGCCAGTTCTCACGGAATTCTGCTCCGCTTGCCTTCTTCATCGCTTTGGAAACGGCGGCTGTGGTCGACTGCAGTGCAGATCGCGATGCTTCGAGTGGACTTCGCTTTCGGGAGGAGTCAGGTTCTTCGTTCATGAGCGCCTCAAATAGGGACTGCCATGACGGGATATGAAACTGGACTGGCTCGTAGACCCCTACGGGCCAGGTCTTGCTAACAATGTTTAGACGGATCCGCATAAAATGGACCCGACCATTTCTGTCCGTATAAGTCGCCACTACGGCTCGTGAACAATACGCCACGCTCGCTGTGGTTTCAATGAGTTGCTACGGTGGAATAGGGTTCGACTTTCATGTTCGCATATATTTTCTGAACGAGCATGGAACAAAAATTTTCGCCTGGATGACAATCCTGGTTCATTTCCCCAAATCGCAATAAGCTCCTCCAGAGCATACGCTTCGAATATTCTTCTCCTAACCAGTAAATGCAGGCCTCTTCCAATCGTTTTTGGAAACCAATGTCACCACTGGCCTCATATCGCAGAACTGGGAACGTTACCGACCTGTAAAACTGATTCGCAAGGATTTTCAACCGCACACCATCCTCTTGTGAAGATGTGTCCCGTATGGACGCGTCCCCATTCACGGGACGGCGTTCTTTCTCAATGAACAGACTCGCGGCCGAGGATTTGTCTGGAACCTGTCGCCGCAGGGATGCCGCGTGGACGCCGAGAAGGCAGTCCCGGTAGGCACTGCATTGACCATCACGCTGCATCTGGGTCAAGCGGACGAGCACATTCACGTCCACCCTGCGGTGGTGGCCTGGAGCCGCGGGCAAGAGTGCGGGCTCCGGATCACGGACATCGACGCCCCGCAGGCACGTCTCCTGAAACGCTATCTGCGTCGCACGCGAGCGCCCCATGCATCGCATCAGCCGGATTGATGACGACCGCACCCACACACCCATGCCTGGCTCGTGCGCGTTCAGCGCCGAGATCGCACCGCCATAAAGCGGTCCTCGCCCTGTCGCATAAACGTAGAAGTGAGCCGCCTGCGCGGCTTTTCGCGCAGGTCCGCTCGACTGTCGCGTTAGGCGTCATTCTTTATGACCCACCCACGAGACCCAGCACTGAGCAAACATGCCTGCTTCACTCTGGCTCCATTGCCGTAACGTTGCAGCGTGGCGCATTTCGCCTTGCTTTTCGAGCTGAAGAGCGAGGTATTCGCCGATCATGGGCAAGGATGCGTAGCACTCATATCGGGCCGACACCTGAATATCCTTGAACCCGCATTCCTTCAGATACCCCCCAAGCTTCCGGCCCGCCTGAACATCACCACCGTGTCTCGTTTGTAGGGATGTATAAGCTTCGATCGCCTCGCCCAATTCATTGGAGGGCGGCGTCAGGACGAAACCGCCCCAGTCGGGACTGCACAGGCCAATCACACCGCCAGGCTTTAGCACACGATACATCTCGCTTGCAGCCTGACGCGGCTCGGCCAGATGCTCCATGAGTGCGTGGCTAAACACCCGGTCAAAGCTGTTGCCAGGGAACGGCAGCGAGTAACAATCGGCGGTTTGAAAGGTCACGTTTCTCGCTTGGCTGTTCGTGGCTCTCCCTCTGGCTAGTTCGATTTGGTTGAGCCAGAAATCAATCCCAGCCACTTGGCCCGGCGTGACGAGCGCAGCGATGCCCAACGTGATGGAACCGGGCCCACAACCGCAATCAAGAACCGAGACACCAGATGTCAAATGTGGGATGAAGAACTGCCCATGCGAGTGGATCGACCGCGTGGACATGAAATCCGTAGCGTTTTGCGTGTGGCCTGGCGTGTATGACTCGGTGCTCATCTTATCTCTCCTATCGCCGTTCGCTCGTCTATGACGCCGAACAATGTTTAGGCCGATCCGCATAAGGAACGGAATCGCCAAGTCTTATCCGAGTCACACGCCACTTCCGTTCGTGAACACTACGGCCAGAATCGACGCGGGCTCATTGAACTGCGGCTGTGGAACCATTTATCACGGGTTCTTATGCGGATCGGCGTAAGCCCCCCCTCATTGAGAAGGTTCACATCCCTGACCTAGTGCAAATATCCACCAACCTCCTGGGACGTTCTTGGGTAGCAAAGGAGACCTACCGCAAAACGCAGGCGTTGAACGGCCGCTTTCAATTCGGTGATCGACCGGTTTGGGTCGGATACCTATGGTCGAAGAACTGCCAACACGAGTCAGTCGCCCTTCTTCCCGATAGCGGCCCCTCATGACCTATATCCAACACTTTTTGATTAGAAGTCATCCGAGCGCTTTCCGTACTGTAGCGAAACCGTGAAGATCATCACAGTTATTGAAGGGTCGAAGGAGTCAAATCTATTTGAGTCACCGCACGAGCCGAGAGTCGACCGATCTGTCGATCTTGCAACCCTTCAGTCCCCTCCGCGCGATACTGACCACTTCTAGCGGCGAAACGTCCACTCCGTCCCCTCAGTATCGCGCCCGCCTGCGCCATCGTGAAGCTCCGTTGCTGCCGGAGGTGCATCCGTTTCTGGATCGTTATCATTACCACCGGTCGCACTTGGGATTGTCACCCATGCGACCACCGTTGCAACCTCCAGCTGCACAGGAGGACCGACTGTCGGATATTTACGGAGAATAATGCGAGAGCTTGTCTATCATGTAGGACGAGTATATATTTGGGCCGAACTTGAAAGACTCTTCGGAGGAGTTTCATGCTGAAACGTATCTTCATTGTTCCTCCGCTGGCATTTGCTCGTGTAGGTACATCGTCCACACCATGCGCTGCCTTTTTGTGGGGACCAAATGACGTCTCCTCGCGCGGCTCCGGAACCACTACCCTTCAACCGATTGAAACTCTAGACATTGCGTCGGACGGGACTGTCAGCTCCAGTACGCCAGACACGATTATTTTTCGTGACAATGAGGGTATCCGGCCAGTCTGTCCGTTTTTCGAGCTTCATGCGGATTGGATCAACGAGGCAGGGATACCGCACTCAGGACCAGTGACGGAAGTGCTTTTGGGCGAATGGGGCATCGCACTTTCTGACATTGAATGGAAGGTGGAGCTCGGAAATCTGAAGGCGTTTCACTATACATATGCCGCAGGCGATAGGATACAAGGCCAAGCGGTAGTCCGGGCAGACCATCACAACCGCACGACAGTCATGGGGTCTTCACCCAGTGGGAGTACGCCACCTCTAGTCAGTGTTGAGAGGGGCATGCCACTAGGAGTCATACAAGCCGCAAGACCAAACGAGGAGTTCCCTGAAATTCGCTTGCGTTTTTATGCTCCGAGCGGCGCAATCTATGGCCCTGAGGATTTATCGGAACGATTGAAGACTCTTAACTATGACGTTGAAGTTGCAGGGAATAAGCCCAATGCGGAATGGCGCGGATTCAAGTTGCCGGACTCAAACCTGATCGTCAACCCGGCCGCAAGCTGGCCGCAGTACGTACCCGACGCTGCAACACTCGGGCCGTTCTTCAATGATGACTATCGAAATACGCCTTCAGGACTACTCGCGGCCCCGTATTTCTCCATTCCTTGGATCAAGGACACACCACTTCTTCAGCGTTCTCTTGGGCTTGTCGACGATGTAAGCGATGGATTTGTGAAGTGCAAATTCAAACTCAAAGAGAAAGAGTTTATTGCGGTGTCTCGTGTGGTAGTTGGGCCGCCTGACTTTGCACCCGCGAATCGACCACCTGTCTCGTTGGCCGACAACTTGGCAGACCGTGAAGATCGCAAAGGCCCGCGCGACTTCGATGGCTGGACGCAAGCGGAACTTGGCGAGATTGTTCTAGACATTCTTGAGCGAGCACTGGAAACCTCGGATCTAATGCACCGTGACTACCAGAATGCGCGGGCGGTGCGTACGAACATGAATGAACTCGCGGAGGCTGGCTCAAGGTCACCATTTGATGCCGACGATCTTCGATCGATGCTTTGGCCAGTGCCGGACGCAACGCTTATCAAGGAAGGCCGGATTAGTGGGATGTCTTTGTCAGAGGCGGGCACTTGGAAACACCGTCGCTTCGCGACGCTTGAGTATCTTGAGGACCGTTTTCGAGAGAATCCAACGGTTTTCGATCAGATGATCAGGCGCCCAGTCGATCCCAATGGTTATTACGACCGGCGCATGCCCGCGCTCACACGAGGCTCTGACGGCAGGCCGCTTCATCTGACTCGTCGGCAATGGGAAATTTTTCGGCTATGGATTGCAGGCCTCAAGGCCGCTGCCCCAGCAGCTGGCATGCAGCCGGGGGAAAGGCTGAAATGAAGGATGCTGCAGACTTTCACCTCTTCGAAAGCGAAGTTGGACGCCATCTACTTATGGCCGATGGGAGCCGCCTCTACGATATTCCGCAGGAAGTGCCGACTAATGCGGAGACGCTGCGCAAACTGGTTGAAGATATCAGTACAGCGGGCTCGCAGCGAATCGACGGCACGGCACTGTCTCCGCCACCCTTGCAAACCCTATCGCTCAACGTGGCCCAAGCATGCAATATGGGCTGCAGCTACTGCTACGCTGGCCAGGGGGCTTTCGGCGGCGAGCCCAAATTAATGCATTACGATGTGGCGAAAGCCTCCGTCGATCGTTTGATTGCGGAGTCCAGAGAGGGCGCAGACCTGGTGATTGGCTTCATGGGCGGCGAGCCGTTTGTTAATCGGGCGCTTCTGCGCTCGATCATGCCTTACGCCGAACAAGCAGTCGCTGCCGCCGGACGCACCGTTCGCTTTTCTCTCACAACAAACGCGACTTTGCTGGAGCCTGATGATGCCGAGCTTCTGGCGCGTCATCGAACGCAGGTCGCTGTGTCTATCGACGGCTCGAAATCCGTCAACGATGCCGTGCGTCCGATGAATGACGGAAGCAGCTCCTACGACCGTCTCATTCGCGGCCTGCAGCTGTTCGAAAAACACGGCAGGCCGTACCACCTTTCAGCGCGAATCACGGTGACGCGTAACGCCAAAGATTTACTGAGCATTCTCGATCACGTTCTATCTTTAGGTTTCGATTCTGCCGGGTTCTCACCCGTATTGGTTTCTCCGGATCCGAGTCAAGCTCTTGAGCAATCGGATTTTGATTGGATGCTGGAAGGCATGATCGCGTGCGGACAGAAGGCACAGCAGTCAATGCTCGCCGGCAAGCGGTATTCATTTTCAAATTTCGAGACTGCTCTCCAGGAAATTGATCGCGGAAGCCATCGTCCGTATCCTTGCGGCGCCGGCGCCGCATATCTCAGCGTTAACGCCGATGGAGGCTTATACGCTTGCCACCGACTCGTGGAAGACCCAAAGCATCGCTTTGGCGACGTTTGGAGTGGCAGTGACTATTCGGCACGGGCCAGCCATCTTACTGTGCGTCATGTAGATGGCCAGGAGCCATGCCGTTCCTGCTGGGCTCGGTATCTTTGTGGCGGGGGTTGCTATCACGAGGTAGATCGCCGCGGTCGGCCAGCCTGCGACTACATCCGCGGTTGGCTCGAATTTTGTTTAGCTTCTTACGTTGTACTCAAGGAGCGTGCGCCAGGCTATTTTCGAAATCCCGATCTGTACTTCGGCACAACGGTGGCTGGCAGGCTGCAATCTGCATATTCCGATAATTAGGAGAATCTTTCATGCCGAAAGGTGATCCCAAAGAGTTTAAGTTGTTTCCCCGCAATCTCACAGCACGGGCCGATGCGCTGGTGCGCGGCAATCCGGTAACAAGCCGGCCAGAGTCCGGCGTCGAAAACTGCTTTCCAGGGCTGGAGTTTGATCAACGCAACATCGATAGCGGCTTCTTCCCGGGCCTCCAGTTCGAAATGCATCATACCGCGGGCGTGATCCTGAGGGATTTCGACAATAGCGCACCAGCCGCAGCCCTCCTGAGGCGTAACGACATCCAGCAAGGAGTGTTTCTCGCTTACGTCCAGGGAATATTTGCCTCTCGGATAACAACAGTTGCACCAGCTTCGCGGGTTGTCAGGTTTGCGCCGCCAGCCGGCCTCGAAAGCTGGAGGTTCGTACGTGACCTTGAGATCGGCGAGATTGCAGTCGTTCTTTGCGACAGGCAGGCGCTTTCGAGAGTGGCAAATGGCAATCTTGATCTTGATGTGGTCACGGAATGGCTCAAGACGCGCGAGAATCGTGAGGAGAATCTTCCTGGCATTGGCCGCTTCGTTCTACTGTTCGGCGAACGCGCGCGCTTCCTGACTTCCGATGGCGTCATCGACCCGGCTTCGATAGAGCCAGGCAAGCTAACCCAAAGTCTTTGCTCGCCCTGGCAGTACGACTTCGCAGACTGTGGCTGCTTCTACTGGGCTTCAAACAAACCAGACCTGGTTTCCAGCGACGCACAGCCGGCACAGGTGCTGAATTTCCAGCGCAAAGATCGCACCGAAGGCGGAGACCGCGCGACCACTGCTGACGACTGGGTCCTCAAACATGAAAACCGCTGGGACGGGGACAGCGTGATCTTCAGGCATGCCGAAATGCTGACTAGGTGGGCGGATCTGCCCTTTGTTATCAGGCGCAGAGAGACGGATCACTACAAACCGACAACTTCGAAACCGCCGAAGAAGCTTCTGGACCGTGCAGCAATCATTGATCGCCTGAGCAAGTTGGCCACCGTCGAGCACGCGTTGGCGATTGAGTATCTCTATGCATACTACTCTCTCGGGCTTCCTCCCACCAGGCCGCCCGGGCTGGGGACCGTCCAGGCGTGCATCCACACTGCCGGCAGCGAGATTTTCCAGGTCGCCATCGACGAGATGCGGCACTTGAGATCGGTGAATGAAATCCTGATTGAACTGGGCGCACCCTGGCAGCTTGAACGGGCTGATGTCATCGGTGAGGATTTCGATGGTGATGGCGTCGGCTTCCAGCAGCCATTTACGTTACGCCCTCTCGACCGAATGCAGCTTGATTGGTTCATAGCCGTTGAGGCCGCCAGCCAGAACCAGGGTGATGAGAACACGATTGACGGGATGTACACTCTCATTTTGCGAAGCGTCGCGGCAAGCGATGAATTTTCGGCGGATCAAAAGAGGAGGCTGTCTGCTCTCATTAAGGTCATCATTGACGAAGGTATAGACCACTATGCGCGCTTCTCGCGGGCGAAGACTGCGCTGGCCGGAATTCCTGAGAACGAGTATTTGAAGGTGCAGACGGGACCCGAGATTGTGGCAGCGGGCCATCCGGACAGCGTGCTGCAGGATGCGGCAGACGCATCCTATCTTGTGGTTCTGCGATCGCTCGACTATGTCTTCCAGGCCGGGGACTCCCAGCGGGGTGCCATGATGGAATCTGCACGCCGGGCCATGTACAACATGGACGATGCTGCCCGCTCCCTTGCTGCGCGATCGCGTGGAGCGTTGTTCAACTATCGCCGCTTCGGACGGATACAAGTGCAGCCTGTGGTCAAGGTGGAAACTGCGGCTGGCGCTATGGCCCCTGACGCTGCCCAACTCAGAACCCGCAAAATCGAAGAGGTGCAGGCGATCGGCGTGCCGCTGCGTGCCGTGCTCAATCAACTGGAGAAAACCTCTGGGGGCGAACACGTTGAACTCGCGCGCCGCATGGGTCAGCGGCTTGATTCAATGACCCAAGCCTTCGAGGCCATGGATAAAGGCACCTGACAGTGATTCGAAGCCCGCGCATCGAAATAGTTGGCTGCGGAATCGCAGCGGCCACATTCGCCCTGTTGGCTTCCCAGAGAGGGTATGCGGTCAGGTTTGAGAGCGGAAGCAATCCATCCGAACGTATCGTTTCAGTCCCACGTGACACGGTTGATCTCATTCAGGGCCTGACCGGACTTTCCATCGCCCAGACTGTGCCATCGCGTTGGGTAACTGCCCGGAGCGTTGCCTGGGAGAGCCGCGAGTTCTCGATCATGCCATTTGAAGCAATGGTTTTCGATGCCGACGCATTGGCCCGTGCAATAGCCGAGCGCTTCGTTTCACAGGAATTCGAAGCGATCACCGCAACAGAAAATGGCCCGCCGTCGGACTGGACGGTTATGGCGGAAGGCCGCAATGCGGGTATCGCGCGCGTAACTGCAGGAGTGCGGCAAGCCGTTGGTGGTTGGGTTGCCGGCTTGCCGGGACTGGATGAAGAGACGGTGGTTGTTGCGTGCGTTCCCCACGCATGGATTTTCGCGGCCCCGCACCCCGTATCGGGAATCACGCTCGGCGCATTTCACCTGCCTGCACGCAGTGAAGTGGCTCCGTGCGACATCCTAGGGGATGCCGTCGATTTCCTGTGGCCAGGATTCGGGGCGAGCGTGAAACGTAATAGCGGACGCAGCGTGCCGACAGCACCATCCTTCGCACCGAACTGCGCATCACATGGGCGTATTACGGCTGGTGAGGCCGCGGTTTCCTTTGATCCATTACGCGGGGACGGCGTGGGTCATGCCGTACGTGGAGCGCTACTCGCCCAATCAATAATCGCTGCCATTGCCAGTGGCGCTGATCAAGGCCCATGCCTCGCTTATTACAGATCACGGCTCGCGTGCGCTTTTGTCGAGCACGTGCAAACATGTTTGGCACATTACCGACGGGCCTGGAACGCGCCTGTCTGGAACGACGAGATCGTACTAATGTCTGAGTGCATTGCAAAAACAGCGGTAGAGCGCCCGCTTGGTTTTCGGCTTGAAGGGCGTGAGCTCGTGCCAGCATAGGCGTTCTCCCGGTCAAACAGCGCATTGTCGTCAGATGGTAGATTTTTCGGAGGGAAACTATGTCAACCCCGCATCGGTACTTGCAACCCGCGCTACGTCGGCCCAGAAAACTTCAGCTAGCAGCCAATGCAGGGCTCGCGCCGGGCCCCGGGAGCGGCATTGGCATTCGTGGCGTTGAAGTTGTCCAAGCCATTCAGTCTGTTGACAACAGCGTGCGGCTGATCGCGGACAAACCTGCGGTCGTCCGCCTCTATCTCAACCCAGACGGCATCGCATCGACTTCGCTGGTCACAGGTGAACTCGCATGGCGGCGGGATGGAGGTGGAATGACCTATCTGCCGGCCATGAATCGTGTGAAGGTGACGCCGACCAAGCGGCCAACCCTGGATGAACAGCGTTTTGACATCGATCTGAGCATCAACTTCCGTCTACCCCAAGAGGCGTTGAAGGCCGGAGAGCTTGAACTCTTCGTTCGACGGCTATCCGTGCCAGGCGGAGCTGACATACCGATTGCGACACCGGTCCAGTTCAAAGTCCGATTTCACAGCGCGCCGGTATTGCGTGTTCGCGCGATCGGCTTGCGGTATAAAAGTTTGACGACCCCAGGAACCTTCGTGTCACCCGAAGCGATTCATTTCATGTATCTAAAATCGTACCTTCAAAGAGCGTATCCGGTAGCTGCAGTTGAATGGTCCCAGCTTGTGGTCGATGCCGACCTAATCGCTCCTCCATTTCCGGAGAGTGCCTCGGATCTTGCCAATGCACAACTCTCTGCTTTGCGCGCACGCGAGATTTCGTCAGGGGTCGATCCACGAACGCACTACTACGGTCTTGTCGACAACGACCGGGGCAAGGAAGGGTGTTTCATGCGCGGAAGCGCCGCCTATGATCTGAAAAGGGGCATTTTTGGCCTAGTGGCATCCGGGCCAACAGGAGTACCCAACGGCTGGACCGGGGACACTGACGCAAGCTTCGCCGACTGGTACGGAGCGCATGAACTCGGCCACACGTTTCAGCGGCGCCATCCTGGCTTTCCTTTGGGAACGCAATCACGCGATCCTGCAGAAAAGAGTTTTCCTTATCCCGACGGTTTGATCACCACCAGGCCTGGCAACCGTTTCGTGGGATTCGATATCGGGGATCCCTCTTTGCCGACACCGATGCGCGCCTTGCCTGGGGAACTACATCACGACGTCATGACTTACGCGGACAGCCAGTGGCTCTCGGCGTATACCTATGAAGCCATACACAACCGGCTCTTGGACGAAGAAGTCCGTCTCGCACCCTGATAAGCTAGGGAGTAACTCCATGCTGAAAATCGAAACTGGCAAGTTTGTGAATCTTGTTGCTTCAGTTGACCGTAAGAAGGGGATAGGCAAGATCCTGTACGTGAATCCTAGCGCGGTAGCAACGGCGGCAGACGTCGCAGGCGTCGAGCTGGGCATTGCTCCCTCGCCATTTGATGCATTTGAAATTACGATTCAGGATTCTGGTGGTCGTGAGCTACGCCGGTTTCATCCCACCATTCAAGTATCAAACTGCGAGGGGGACGGACCGCCCGAAACCGGCATGGTCAACGAAGACATCCCCGTGCTGGAAGGCATGAAGCGGGTGGCGCTACTGCACAAGGGAGTTGAGGTAAGCCATTTCGAGGCCGGTGAATCTCGTCCAGCGTTGGAACGCGCGGCGGGGATGGCGCCTCTCTCCCTCAGTGCCCCGTTGGCCGTCAAGCCCAACCGCAGGGGTTTGAGTACGGCGGCGGCAGTGCCGGCCAAAGAAGGAGTGACATATACTGTGCAGGTAAAACCCGAAGGAGCTTCAGCTTGGCAGACCATCGCGCTGGGTCGGGAAACACCTCATGCGGAGATTGACCGCAACCAGTTTCCGGGATCTAAAGCCGCCACAGTGCGTGTTCTTCGGAGCACGGGCTTTGAGGATGAGATTTTTTCTGAGCAACAGATAGATCTGAACTACTGAGGCAACACAAATGACGAACGGCGGGAACAATGCAATCAATCCGGCCGAGATTGTGGACTTGGCGGTCTATCCGCCGCTTGGCATCGCGCGTGTCGGCAATGCAGAAGGGGAAGAGGACTATTTCACTGCATCCGAAGTTATCGGCGCCTTGCCCACGGAGCCCGGCGCACTACGCGATGCGCAAGGCAAGATCAAACGCCAGGCAGTCCGGTTTCGGATCTACGCGCGATTAACCTCAGGTGAGGTGCGCGAATTGACACTGGACGACGGAGTTGAAATTGAGTGGCACGTGACGGTGGCCAATCTCAAGGCCGGCTGGTATGAGTTCACGAATGCCCTCGACTTGCCGGATGGGCTCGCCATAACTGCGCCGAAGCGAAATGCCGATACGTCTTCCGGCCGCTTCCGTCTGGAAATTACCCCCCCACCACGAACAATCGCAGGTCGCGATCTTTCGGGCGCCGGCTACATTCTTGAAGGCCGGTTCTTCTCGACGCCGGTCTACCTCGGCGAGCTACGCACCGATTCACAGGGACGGCTGCTGTTCCTTGGTGGACGTGGACTCGCCGCACCTCACTGGCCGGGAACGAAGCCTACAACCTTCGCCAACAACACGCTGTGGTTCGATGACGTAGCCGACGGCCCTGTTCGCGCCCGGATCACGATAGGAGGGAAAACGTTCGACGCCACGCCGGGGTACATTGCCGTAGTGCCTCCGAATTACGCGCCTGGACTCTTCGGCGTTGTGACGATGGACGATGTAGCGCGCGACCTGTTTGCTGCACAGAACTGGCTTCAATTACCGCCGGAGACACGGTTCACCCGCGACATCTGGCCAATCTTCTCGAGGTTGACAGGAATGCAGTGGGTCAACCACGGCCTGTTCATGGCGCATGGTTTTGGCTCACCTCTTGATGCCGGGCATCCGGATGTGCTTGCAAAACTCGCTGACGCTTCGGAGCAGGGGCGAGCCTGGCGTCTCTCGGTCTTGACCCTGTTCCGTAACCCTGCGCTTGGCGGCGCAGTCAATCCTTCCAAGCTACCTTACCTGTACGGCGATGCTTTCGGCGACAAGGACGCGCATGCTCGAGGGCTTTTGGCGGTCACCGCGACCATGTATCGTCACCTTATGGCCTGGGCCGTGGGCGAGTTCGTCAATGACTGGAAGGGACCGCCGCCACCAGTCCGGTTCGACGAGTTGACGCCGGCTGATCAACTGGTGCATCTGTCCCGCGCTCCGCTTTACGAGTGCCTTGGAGGCCCGTTTCATCCGGGCATCGAGTTGACCTGGATCATGAGACGTGAATCCATTTGGGCGGCGCCATACCGCCTTAAGGTACTGGAGGAAGGTGAGCCAGCTCAGCAAGATTATGGGCCAGAGTTGACACCAGAAATATGCCTTGCCACCAATGGACCGCTTCGTGGTGTGGCTCCGGGAGCACTCACCCGATGGCTTGGCGTTCCATGGCATACAGATGAAGCCTCTTGCCAGTCTGACTTCGAGTATGCCCCGTCAACCTACCTGTCGATGCCCAGCTATTGGGGCGCGCGTGTTCCGAATCAGGTATTGAGTACTGAGGCCTGGTCGCGTTCCACCGACGGAGCAAGTCCGGCATTACAGCGTCTGAAGCATTCGACTTACCGAGAAGATTGGACCCGCGACATTAACGGCCGCAACTATTACGAACGCATCGCCAATATGGTGCAGGAATGGTGGATGCTGGGGATGATTGTTCCGCGCGACACGCCGGCACACTTGCGTAACCTTGGCCTTCCGGCCATATCGCACGTCGAGAGCGGGCGCCATCCGGCAAATGCTGGGTCCAACAACAAGCTTAAGTTAATGGAGGCTATCGAGCGGGTAGATTCGCCCGTGCCGCCGAATGTCGGGGCACGGGGTGTGGTCCCGTCGGGGGAAGACAAACCACCGCGTCGCGTTTACCATCGCGGCGAGGTATGACCCTTGGGAATGGTACTCCACACGTCTGCGAGGTAGCCGTCGCAGGCGGAGGGCCGGCGGGCGCGACGGCTGGGCGGATCCTGGCCAGTTGGGGTTTCGATGTCGTGGTCATCGCCGCACCTGAAGGCGAAAAAGCCGGTGAAGTGATTGGGCCCGAAGCAATTCATATTCTCGATGCACTGGGCCTCACCGAGTTTTTTGCGCAGTCGCCTGAAATTGCGACGCGATGCGACGGTGTCGTTTCACACTGGCCATCATCGGGCATGGATCACTCTGACCACAGATTGCGCGGTACATCTGGTTGGGTGATTGACCGGCCGCGTCTTGGCATGGCGCTCATGAAGCTGGCGCTTGAAAATGGATGCCGCTGGTTGTACGGAGCCGTGACGACGTGCAGGAAACTGGATCCGTCGGGATATCAACTCTCGGTAAATACGCGCGATGAAGCGCAAGTCGTAGAGGCAAAGTTTGTTGTTGATGCGACCGGCCGCACTGGGAGCATTGTTCGCCGGCTTGGCGCGCGTCGAATTGTCGATGACAGGCTCATCGCTGCCGCGACCCGTTTGGATCGCACAACATCACAACCCGATCCGTATTTGCGTCTTACCGCGACCCCCGACGGGTGGTGGTATTGCAGTGATGGCCCAGCGGGTGACACGCGTGTGGCAATGATAGCCGACCCGCGTCTTGATGCGGGTAAGCCGCAAGCCCTCGGCAGCGCCTTGCGGCTGATCCTCAAAAATTTTCCCCAAGCTTGGCAGGGCAACGAACTCGCATCGCGAATGGTTATCCTGGATGCTTCCAGCTCTCGGCTGGATTGTTGTGCTCAGGATGGATGGCTAGCGGTGGGCGACGCGGCAACGGCCTTTGATCCGCTTTGTGGTCAAGGGTTGGCACAAGCGTTTGGCTCGGCACTTGCTGCCGCTCATGCAATCCATGAATGCTCAGCAGGAAATGCTGATGCATTGATTGCGTATGATCATGCAATGCAAGGCACCTATAGTCACTCACGAGCTCAGCTCGAGCTGCGGTACGCCTACCGAGCACAGACCGAGCGCACCCCGTTTTGGCGGGCTCGTATGCGCCCGAGCGTTGCGGTCTAGGAGGCAGCGCCCTTGGGGCGAGACGTGCGACGGTAATATGGCGGAAACGGTCCCAGCCGATTCTCACCAGGAACCGACTTGGTGACCGTCCCTGTTTAAAGGTGTATGTCAAATGCGGAGCACCTCCCGGGACCGCGAACACACCCACGCAGGAGCTAGCCTCGAAAGGGACGCCTCAAGCAAAGCCATACGTTTGGCATTGTGCACACCAATGGTAAGGAATAGCGGCTTGGACATCATTGTGGTTGAGTAGGTGGTGCGGGGCAAGCAGCAATTTTTGGTGGCAATGGGCTGCGGCGCACGCTTGTCTCTGTACTTCCGTGCGGCAGGCATGAGCAAGCTCGGCGGGGCACACAGTTGAGCGGTAACGGTTTTGGTAACCACGTGGTGCGTTGAGAGAATTCGAGGGCCGGTTCAGGCACCGTCAGCGGCTCGTTCACACCCTACTGATGAATGTTACGGCGCATCTTTACCGCGATCCGTACCGCAGCTTCCATTGGTTTCAATGTCTGCTTCCGGCTCAGCCCAATGTCGGGATCGGGTCGAGGACTGTCATCGGCCACGAGTGGAAGTTCGTCGCCGAGATCGCATCGCCATAAAGCGGTCCTCAGCCCTGTCGCATTAACGCTCCGCATGCACCGCGTTCACTGGAAGATTGCCTCTCCAGGGAAGCCTTCACCTGGCACCACCGGGGGAACGAGGTAGATGCCCCCCGCATTGACTTTCAAAAGCTCCATGGCGGCATGTTCGCCGATCGGCGCTCCTCCAAAGTTCGTGTTGCCCAGCCACCCGTCTCGCGTCAAGAGACGTATCACCCTCCGAGGCGTATCCTGAAAGCTCACGAAATTTAGTCCCAACCTAAACGGCGGCGTCCCTACCGAGGGTTCTAAGAACTCGTAGCCCTGCCGGAAAATACGCAGAGATTGCGGATCAGACGTATTCTGGCTGTGTTGCAGGTTCGCTCGTTGAATGTGACTCTGACGCAGAACAGGATGGCCCACCAACGGTGGCTCAAGGAAACCGTCATTCCCGGAGTCAACCACGGTTGACGATCCAGCAAATGGACACCCCGCTTCCCGTGAGGCTGTTCCGGATGCGTCGACGTCTGTTAGCGAACAGCCCGTAAGCTTATCTCTGCCTACGACGAGCTCCTGTTCGTTTCGCGAAAGCGTTCTCCAACGAGGAAGATCTACCAAAAGTCGCAGGAAGCAGAGATAGGTACCGCCTCGATACGCATCTTCCTTAATCGTAATCGCATTCTCTCGCTCAGGCCCACTTCTGAGGTTGGACAATCCGTCATGAAAGTCAATCCAGCTTCGATGGTCATCACGCTGAAACCCCTGAAAGTGGCCGGCGACATATAGGGTCGCCGGCGCACCACTCTTGCCTGGGTAGTCTATGAGTGCCTTCCATGTCTCTACGAATGCACGCAGCACGGCTAGCTGCGTTTCAGCTATAAACTGGACTGCGATAGCCTCGGTTGCGGTGTTCTTGATCAACCCATCTTCGTAGAATAGCCCCCCGCCGTTGAGCAGTGGCCCTCCCCCCGAAGTGCGTGGCGACAGAAATCGATTACTCGGGCCAAGTTCGGAAGGAATTGCAGATGTTCCCGAGAGCTTAAAGGCCAATGGGCCGTAGCCGATCGTCACCTTTAGATCACCAGCAGGAACAGGGTAGCCAGGTAGGTCTTCAACGAGGCCAGTCCTAAGGTCGGAGAGGGTCCGCCACAGCGAGCCTAAACATCGTTTCACTTGAGCGGCATCTACGCCCGGCTCAGTGGCAAGGAAAGTTATTAGGAAGAACTTCCCTGGCCGTGCGCCCTCTTGGAAGAAGATTCCTTCCTGCATCGACCCAGACATCTGCTTATCCCCTTAGCTCCATCATCCTTGGCGATGTACGTGCAAAAGTGTGAGATTGCTCGTATTCGTCTTTGAGTCGCTTGATCTGCTGGCAAATTCGGGCCTCAGCGCATTTTATGGGACGAGTGTCCTGACTTAGATCTACGTATTCGTGCTCTTGAACCGGCCCCTGGGGTCCTATGCGGAGCAGGGGACCTACCTCGACCCGCTTCGCCACCTCGAAACCTCCCGTCAGCGTCTGTTCGTTGGCGCCCTCGACCACGGTTATGTCGTCCAAGAACGCGCTCTCAGCATCCGAAGGTCCGAACTCGAGACGTTGCCGCCCCCGACTTAACTGGATCCAAGATGCGGGAATGGGCCCACCCTGGTAGCGAAACACTGACGAAGAGAAGTTGTTGATGTAGACACCCAAGGGGTCAGCGAATGCGACTGTGCGACCTTCGTAGGCTTGCTGATGAGCGGCAGTGGCTGCTGTTGGGTCAGCATGACGGCACGCTAAGTGCTCAACACCGAAGGCGCGGAAAATCTGCTCCTTTGTGGCGGGTCGCCTGCTGCCGTCAACAATTCGAGCGTAAGGCTTCGCACCGAACATGACGATGTAAAGGAGGTCATCTAGGCCATTGATCGGATGCGTCATGAACAAGACGTTATCGCGATTCAGCGCCCCTTCAGGCTGAGCAGGTACACCCGATTGCTCTAGCTCTTTGTCGTTCCCATGTCCAGCAATAAGCCTTGAGAATCGCAGTTGTCGATCCCTCGGACTAAGGGTTGAGGGGTCGGAGACACCATAGAGAGATTCCCAGGTCGGCGAACTGCCGAGGATTGATTGACACATGGAGCGCAGGAAAGTGGGATCATGCATTGCGATACATACCCAGTATTCACGTAGCTCGGTTGTAATTTGAACACGCTTTGGGCGAGTCTTACCTGTGCCGTCCTTCCGCTCTACTACCCGGTACTCGCAGTATTCATTGTGGAGGTTATGTCGGCCTTTCACGCCCCAGTCGCTAAGCTTCCTCGCAATATCTTCGTCGATACAGAATGCTGGTTCCGCGGGGTCGCCGAACCAAGACACCGCTGCTTGGACGCCGTTCGAAATGGCGGACGGGTCGAACGCGAAGAATCGACTATGGAACTCAGCTAGGCCTTCGTAAGATTCGGCGATCGTTTGATTCCATTGCGTCGCTAGCTCCGGCGTAAGTGCGTCCGCGTTCCCAGGTGATGCGTAGGACATAACTCCTCTTCTCAGGTTTCTCGGTTGCTGGGACGCGTCGTGCGCCCGCTAACAATGTTGTCTAGGTGGATCCGCATAAGAGCCAGGTCTGCCAATTTTTATCTGTATAACACGCCACTTTTCTTCTTGAGTAATACGCCATAATAGTCTTTTTTACAATGAGTTGCACTGCACGACCATTTATCACGGGTTCTTGTGCGGATCGGCGTAAGACCCCTCTTGAGAAGGTTCACATCCCTATCCCACTGCACACGCCTGCCAATCTCCCTGGGACGTGCTTGAGTCGTACGAGACGTAGCTGGCTTCTCATAGATGGAAAAGGACTCATATTCATTCACACGGTATCGATACGGCTCCCTGAGAGCATGCATCTATTCTTGAGCTGACGCGGGAGCCGATGGCTCAATCACTCGACCGCGAAGCTCGACGACGCCGTGCTCTTGCTGGCGAGGACTTGGTGCGCCGCTACCGGGCTGGCCTGTTGAAGGACCACGGCCATGTCGCGGATTTGCTGGCGCTTACGGGCCTCCTCGCTGAGGATAGCCCTCTTTTTACCGCCGCCTGACCGACGCATTCCAACGAAGGGAGAACCTCGCTACCGCAAAACGTAGGCGTTGAACGGCCGATTTTCAATTCGGTGATCGACCTGTTTGGGTCGGATTCCGACGGGCGCAGACCGGCCAGAAGCGGAAGTTCGGCGCCGAGATCGCACCGCCGTTAAGCGGTCCTCAGCCCTATCGCCTTAACGCCAATGCTCAGCCGCGCGTCTGTGCTTGCCCGTCGGCTGGAGCAATCTGTTCGGCCCTTCTACCATTGTTATTTTCCGGTCGTCTTCGTGCGCTTCCATGGGATTGGTGACACATACTCCAAATCCAAAGTCAGGACAGTATCCCCGCCGTCACCGATAGCGGCCACTGTGAATAACTCACTCGGGTAGAACTCTTGGGTTGCGGTCCACTTCAATCCAGACTTGTGTTTTTTTACCTCTGCGAATAGTTCATACGCATCTTCCCCTTTCTTCTCAAAGTCAGGATAAGTGATAAACGAAACGAAATGGCCGCGAGGAGGACTGCCTTGCTTGCACTCGTAACAGACGTTGACAATATAGTTATCCGCGAGTTCCCTGACGACCGCTGATAGTCGTCGTTGACCGTTATCATCCACCTGCCCGAAGAGCTGTTTGTTTGGGTCGTCCGTAAGATAATCGTGAATCACGGGACGGTCTATCGGGGGGATCCTGAACCGCACCCGAAGCCCAGGATAAAACTCGCAAAGCCGTCGGCTCGGGATACACCATGATACGTTGGCGTCGGCCAACTCGGTGACCACCAGCCCAACGAATGCGTTCACGTCGGGCGACCAGACAGGCGCTCCGCTGAACCCTCCTAGGACCGAGAGTGCACCGCCCCGATCCATCTGCACCAAGCCCTTCGCGTCAGCGGCATGAAGGCGGCCGACGGCGTTTCGCCCTTGCTGATCGCCGCCCGGAAAGCCCAGTACCGAGTACGATTTGCCGCTGTGTCGCAGAGGGCTTGCGAACTCCACCGCTTGAATCTTCTGAAACCGGGACGGGGCCAGAATCTTGAGCAATGCCAGGTCATTCTGTGGACCCTCGCCACCGATTTGTACTACCTTAGCCTCGACCGTGGGTTGGCTGTTGACACCGGGTAGCGTTACCAATACTTGTTTGCCCTGGATCGCCTTGTTCCTTGCATCCACGTCTCCCGTGTCCAATGCGGCTACAACCACATGAAGGCATGTGAGTATGTATTGATGATCCAATACACACCCTGCGCCGACAATCTTGCCATCGGGCCGATGCACTGCGACGACGCGCGCCGTCTCTTGATCCGTCGCGCGTAAAGTTAGCGGCGCAAGCTGATCTTTCTCGAATGAGGTCGTGGGATCGTACTTAAAGTTTGCTGGCACATAGATCGATTCCGGATCACACTCGGGCAATGGTGAAAAACCTGTGTCTACCTCTAATATCCGGGTGGCGTCGATTTTTTCTTCTGCCTTCAAAAAACGTGGAAGTCGCTTCCCCATCACTCCACCTTTCCACCTTCCTTCCATTTCAGCGTGACCTTGAAGTTAGCCTTCGCCTCGCCCTTTGTGACCAATGGAATACCCATCTCTCCCCCCAGTTCGACGCCAAACTCAATTTCGACCTCACCAGGCCGCAGGGCTTTTAGGGACTTAAGGACACTTTCTGCCACAGCGGCCACCGATTCAAATTCCGCTTCCAGATCGACTTCGATTTCGTGGGCGAGCTTTCGGAACGATGTGGCGTTTCGTGGCACATTTCCGCCACCCTCGATGCATTCCACCGCGATAATAATCGGGTTGCCATTCTTGTCTTTGCGGGGTAATTTGTAGATCGCGCGGTCAGTTCGCAACGATTTCGTCGACGACTGATCGTTACTTTCGCCTTGAAAGAATTGTGGGGGCTTTTTCATCAAGTCTCCTTACTCTTGATAACAACGTAGCGGTAAACTGCCACGACGGACAGCACCGTGAAAGCCACGCGCGTCGCGGTCGCGCCTTCTTTTCCTGCCACGTAGCCGAACACTATATAAGCGGATCCAGATAAGAGCCGGATTTCCCAGTTTATGGCCGTATACCACGCTATCGACTTTCCTGAACTGTAAGGCTTAATCATCGTCAGGTCAATGAGTTATACCCATAGAACCGCAGAACCGCCGCCTGACCTACGCATTCCAACAAACGGAGAACTTCCCTACCGTAAAAGGTAGGAGTTGAACGGCCGCTTTTCAATTCTGTGACCGACCGGTTTGGGTCGGAAGAAGCCGTTCAAAACAGCGAGAAAAATATTAATCCAGTGCCCATGTCGATCCGAGTCAGGAAGTCTATCGAGGTACCACAGGAGAATCGAACAACCAATTAGCCTTAAGCAGTTCAGACGCCTGGTTTGTATTATTTGGGGTGGCTGCTTTCCGTCACAATCGGTGGCCGTTTTGGTCAGAACACGTAGGTCTCGTTCGATTTGGAGCGAAGGAAGATGACAGGGGGCCGTCATATCACGTGCGGACCGGTGGCCTATGTCAAATGCACGTTGGATGCGGGCAGAATCCTGTTGGAATGATTTCAGCGGAACATCACACTGCCGCAGTCTTGGCCGTGCTCGATCAATCCATCAGTCCTGCGGTTTGAAGTGTTGCGGAAGTTTCCCGAAACCCCGGATTATGCCCGGTATCACAACGAACCGCGCTAGAGTGCCCAAGGTGTGGCAACACCGCGCAGGAGAAGAATAGCGTTTCCGCCAACCCACAGGAGCCGGCCTGAACCTGGTTCCAGAGCATCCCAGCTTTAGTCTCCCAACTGTAGATGATTCAGCAAGTCTGCGAGTCGCACTGCGGCCTTGGTTAGTTGGACTTCCGCATCAACCTTATGCTTTTTCAAGTACTCCTGCTTCGTGGCTGGAGCCACAACGCGGCTCTGCACATGAACGGGCGGGTGAGGCCGTTTGTGGTCGAGAATCACACAACCCAGTCGAGCTGTGACGGAAAGACCGTTGCGGCTACGTGCAGGGAGTCGGTGGCCCACTGTTCGGGCCATTGATGGTAGTCACCGTGGGATCGAAACGTCTGCGGGGTAGGGTCGGTCATGCGCGCTCTCAGATGGTCCGCGACTCTCGCCACGGTCTGGTCCGTTGTCTTGCTCACGCAGCCCTTGGCTCCCCCCACGACGTCCACTAGGCAGTCATCCCAAATCGCATGCAGGTTTTCATGGGTCGGTTTGGTAGGGCAACTCGGGTCAGCGAGATATAACAACACATTCCCTCCTCGGTCGTTCTTCGCATGCTGTTTCGTGACCTCGGCAGGGTCTGTGAGCATCGTGGGATGGGACAGGGTATCGGTGGCCGTGGCGTAATAGCCGGAGGCCACATGCAGAGGTTGATGAATGTCTTCGCTCAAGTGCAGCAGCCAACGCAAGGCTTGGAGCTTGGTGAACTCGGGTGATTCAGTGCTGGCCTCCAAGAGGTCCATACTGCGGTGGATCATGTGGACGATATCCGTTGTAGTGGTGAATGGCAGGGCAGGGTCTGTCGGATCGGGATGCGCGAGGTCCGGGTAGTGCGCAGACCCTGGTGGCAGATCCACGAAATGCCACTTGGTATTGTCCGGTCGGGCGGCGACGAACTGCCGGGCTTCCTCCATCTCGGCTGGCGAAAATCCTGCGATGGTGGCATGGGGATTCTTCGTCAGTGCTCGAATCTGGTCTGGCCATTCGGATAGACGTGCGAGCGTCCCTGGTGGAAGGGCGTCTCCAGTGCCCACAATCTTCGCGATGGCCTTCGCGGTCGAGGTGTCGAGGTGGCCTTGTGCGGCTTCCGCAATCCCCCGGTGGCCGTCGGCTCCCCATGCTCCAGCCTGTGAAGCCGTGCCAATTATCCAAACCAACATAAAGAGTATTCTCATGGCCTCTTCTCCCTAGGCAGCACAGGTTCAGTCGTCGATGGTGTCCCAGAACATCCTGAAAGGCAAGCGAAGCTGTGTTGGACCTAAACCTTCCGCAGCGAGATCTGATAATGGGTCTGGGCGAGTTCCTGAAGATCGTTCGTGAAAGGCACCAGCCATTAAAACATCAATTATCTGTCCGCAGCCGCCAAAGATCATCATTCTTTGTAACATGGGCTACGATGTGCCATTCACAACATTTATTAGAGACAGTAGCGAATGGCGGCCGTCGCGACGGGAAGGTGCTCGATGCATCACAGCCTCTGGTCCCGCCGGAGCCGCCGGAGGACGGAGAAAGACTGTTAGATGAAAGTCATCGTAATAGTGGCTGGAAGGGCCATGGTCGAGTCTACCGCGGCATAGCTCATGGTAGAGTCCATCCATCTATGGAGCGGCTGAAACGCAATGATTAAGGGACAGGAAAAATCATCACGTGGTCAGTGTACGGCGCCGTGTGGGAGAACGACGTCAAGTTTTTGGTGATATGGCCAGCAGCATCGCTTTGGCTCCGAATCCTTTCGACAAATATTAATAAACACCGCCTGTCGATCTTCCTCCACATGTGGGAAAGAATTTCGCTATCGATGCATTTGCGGTTAAGCTTTTCTTCCTGCGTATCGGTCAGCCGTAACAATCCGTGCCAATGGAAGTAGTGATTGTTGCCAATGGTGACCATCTTTTCGGATATCGTCTTGAAACGCCTTCGCCGTAATATTTTGCGACCTGTGACGGAGTCGCTGCCATGCTCCCCAAATACTATTGCGAAAGGCTGTTGATTTCTTCTGCGAGAAAAATCGCCTCCAAGGAGCAAATGCAGGAAACGGACATACATCTGGACCAGAAAGTCCTGGGCCATTTGGACGGCTACTTTCACGCAAAATGTAAGGGTAACCATATGGGTGCACTTTAGAGTCGGCAAAAAGGTGTTATATCCTTCCCTCACGCGAACCAATTGGACCAGTGAAGGATGGCCAGTACCAGTGCGACAGCTGTACCGCTCGACCCACCGGACGAGTTCCGCTCGATGGATAAACCATGAATCCCCCTGCCGATCTCCCGGGACGAACCCACGATGAATCAGGGTTCGCAGGAACTGCACTGGTAAACTGAATTCGATAGCCGCCTCTTCGTGTCTAACTAGGGTTGACTGTGGAAGCTGGTATACGGAGCGAGCACAAGGATTTGGCGGCGACATACGCTCTCCAATCAAACAAGTTCTCGTGCTCCTAGTAAGTAGGAGCACGATGCTATGGAAAGAACCCAGTCACCCGGCAGCGAACCGTGCGGTGTGATCCCCTGAGACAAAGCAGCAGGAGTTCGCAGGTCGCGAAAAGTGACGACGACTATGTGTGAAAGGACCCGATAAATCAGGCCTTCATATGGACAGCGCGCCATTTCTGACAGGCTGTCCGGCAGGAACGAGGGAATATCCCCGGTTCTTGATGCCCCTGCGACGCTTTGCGTTGCGTGGGAGGGGCGACGCTGCTTTCGAGAGAAGCAGCGGAAAGATAGGTTGGTTAGCTAAAAGTATTCATTAGCCAGTGCCACCTAAAAGTAATATAGCGAATCGATATTCGAATTTTCTAGTGCCACAAGTAGGATTGGACGGCGTTAGCTTCAACCTCAAATTCCCCCAGGATCGCCACAAAGTAGGAACAGCGGATGCTAATGGAGACGGCATATTTCGTGCCGGACCAGTCGGCTGACTCCGATCGGGATGATCAAGCACAAATGCAAGCTGGAAGAGGTCCCAGCTTCGTTTTTTCTGGCATGGCTAATGGGCTGTCGGTGAGTCCGGCGGCAATCGCCCTTGCCAACTTTGCAGGCGTAGATTGAATGCAGGTGCTGTTGCTATATCGCATGGTTAAAGACAAAGGTACTTCTGCCGGTGAGCCTTATTCGTGAAGATCACTGGACGTCCTTTCAATTCCGCCAGCCGCTGATCGGTTGTAAAGGGCAGGTCAGTTTCCTTTTTCCCCCTGGATGATTTCCCCCTCAAAAAGGGTTATTCTCGGCGAACTTTTGTGGAGAGTTTGGAGTGCTCGTCATTACACCCGCGGTTAGACATTATGGTGCTGAGCTGACAGCTGGAGCATTAAAAGTTCCAGAGAGTCGGATTATTGCTGATCTGCTTCTCCGAGGTGTGGCGGCAAAAGAGTGGCAGGAAACTCTGTATAAGCAGAATGCACTCCAAGCCCGTAACCTTGAGACAGCGAGGCGGCTAGGGAGGCTGATCCGTCAGCGGCTGGAGTTAATGAATGCTGACCTCTGGCGTCTTATTCGTGACGGCTCAAAGAGCATAGCCACGCATGCATGTCTCGCAGCGGCTGTCAAGCATAGCCCCTTACTAGGGGACTTTTTAGATTTAGTCGTCAGGGAGCAATACCGCCTCTTCGCCTCAAAACTCTCACCAACGCTCTGGGAAGAGTATCTGAATGACTGTCGAGGTCGTGACTCTCTGATGCCACTTTGGAACGACTCGACGAGGCGACGATTACGGTCGTCAGTGTACCAAACACTTGCGCAATCAGGATTTCTAGAGAGCACTCGAACTCTGCGGCTTCAACCGGTCCATATCGCATCAGAAGTGCTTGGTTATTTGCGAGACCATCGTGAAGAGTATGTGCTGCGTTGCATTCAGGTGTCTCCGTGAGTGATCTGTTGACCGATCGGCTTAACAGGATTCTTCCACGGATTACCGCCGATGATTTTCTCAGCGGCAGCGGAATCGGGAACGAGATATCCTTCTACATTTTTGACTACCCACCTGAAGAGGAGCTCCGCATACGAGCTCACATTCGTTTCTTAGCAGACCACATCCCCAAACAGAAACCAGAGCTTCGTTTCACGCACATCAATCTGTTCGACCTCGTGCTGGACCATCTCAAGAGCCGGAAATTGCTTGAGAAAGCAGTGCAGATCCAACGGGAGAAGGGTGATGACGCTCTCAAGGCGGCGCTGGCTGGTCCGCTCCATCCTGAGAAGCTTGCGTCGATCTTTTGTGAGGCGGCCAGGCCGGATCAGAATAAACTTGTCCTGGTGTCGGGTGTCGGAAGCGTGTATCCGCTGCTCCGAACCAGCGGCTTGCTCAGTAACCTGCAGAATGTCATGGGGCCCATCCCTCTCGTGCTGTTTTATCCAGGAAAGTACGATCAACTGACCCTCAGACTATTTGGGAAGCTGAGCCTGTCCACACACTTTGACGGTGTGGGAAAAAGCAAGAAGCCCGAACATTATTACCGCGCCTTCAGATTAGTGCCCTAATAGAGGCTGACTATGAACATTCAGAATCTCTTCGAGCGAGACCTGTTCCGCTCCATCAACGGAGTCGTCAAGGCGGATCAGTTGGATGAGTCGTCGGTCTGGCAGGAGTTGGACGAATTCGTGGTGACAAGAGAGCTCGATCAGCATCTCCACCGTTTTTTCTCGACGTATGGTGATGCGATCAAGCATCCCCAAGATCCCGATGTCGCAGGAAAGATCGGGGTGTGGGTGTCAGGATTCTTCGGTTCCGGTAAATCACATTTTATTAAGGTCCTGTCGTACCTCTTGCAGAACAAGACCCACACGCATCAGGGACACAGTAAGCACGCAGTCGACTTTTTCGAAGGCAAGATCAAAGATGCAATGTTGTTTGGTGACATCAAGCAAGCGGTCGCCTCGAACACCGATGTTATTCTGTTCAACATTGACAGCAAGGCTGACCACCGCATTGGGCGCGATGCCATTCTGGCTGTGTTCCTCAAGGTGCTGAATGAGATGCAAGGCTATTGCGGCGATCATCCTCAGATCGCACACCTGGAACGTCACCTGGAAGGGAAAGGCAAGCTCGTACAATTCCACGACGCGTTTCGCATGGCGACAGGTAGCGAGTGGGTGGCAGACCGTGATGCCTATCATTTTCACCGCGATGAAATCATAAAAGCGCTCGGTGAAACGCTCAAGATGAGCAAAGAGTCGGCAGAGAAGTGGGTCGACGGGGCGGAAGGCAGTTTTGCCTTAACTGTTGAAAATCTCTGTAAATGGGTCAAGGAGTATCTGGACTCGAAGGGTGCCGGTCATCGGCTCGTTTTTCTGGTGGATGAGGTGGGGCAGTTCATCGGGACAGATTCCCACCTGATGTTGAATCTTCAGACCATTACGGAAGAGCTGGGAACGATCTGTAAGGGCCAGGCATGGGTGGTCGTCACGTCCCAAGAAGATATCGATGCCGTGCTGGGCGAAATGAAACAGAGCAAGGCCAACGATTTCTCAAAGATTCAGGGTCGTTTCCGGACACGACTCTCGCTCTCAAGCGCCAACGTTGATGAAGTGATCCAGTCCCGTCTTCTCGCCAAACGCGAGGAGGTAAAAAGCGACCTCCAGGAAGTCTTCCGCAAAAAAGGAGACATTCTTAAGAATCAGCTCACGTTCACCAATTGTGGAATGACCTTCAAGAACGTCAAGGATAGCGACGACTTTGTCCAGAACTATCCCTTCGTGTCGTATCAGTTCCAGCTCGTCCAAAAGATTTTCGAGGCGATCCGGAGAGCCGGAGCCACAGGTCTGCATTTATCTCGTGGGGAACGATCGATCCTCGATGCGTTTCAGTCAGCCGGCAAGCAGGTTGCCCTCGAAGAAGTCGGCATCTTAGTCCCACTCTATCGGTTCTACCCTTCGATCGAAAGCTTTCTTGATACGGTCGTCAAAAAGACTATCGATCACGCCAAGGACAATCCGAGCCTGGAGCATCCGTTCGATATTCATCTTCTGCAGGTACTATTTCTCATCCGTTATGTCGAGGAGATCAAGGGAAACGTCGATAACCTGGTGACCTTGTGCGTCACCGAAATTGACGCCGACCGCCTGGCGCTTCGTCGAAAGATCGAAGGGAGCCTCCAGCGTCTCGAAAAGGAAACGCTCATTAATCGAAGTGGTGATCTGTATTTCTTTCTGACCAATGAAGAACGGGACATCAATCGGGAGATCAAGAATGTCGATCTGAGCAGTGGCGAGGAAGCCAAGCTCCTCGGTGAACTCATCTATAACGATGTCCTGAAGGAACAGCGAAAGCATCGCCATGCCGAGAACAGGATGGATTTTTCCTTCAATCGCTTCTGTGATTTACTTCCAGTTGGGAATCGCCTCGACGGCGTATTGCAGTTCTCAGTAATTACGCCCCTGAATGACGAATACGAGTCGTACAACAACGCCAAATGTCTTCTAGACAGCTCAACTGAAGGCGGCAGCATTCTGGTTCGCTTAGGCAATAACGAGACGCTGGGCCGCGAGCTCCGGACCTACCTCCAGACAGAAAAGTATGTTCGCCATAAGAATGATGGGACACTTCCAGAGTCGGCGAAACGTATTCTTCGAGACCTATCCGGAAACAACCAAGACCGCCGGGCCCGTCTCGTCACACTTTTAGGTGAGATGTTCGCCACAGCCGACTTCTATGCCGCCAGCCAGCCCTTGAAGCTGAAAGCCTCAACGCCGCTGGCTGCACTTGACGAATCGCTGGGGTATCTCGTCAAAAACACCTTCAATAAGATGGGGTACCTGAAGCGGCTGTCCCAGGAGCCATTGAAGGAAATTCAGGCTATCGTCCGGAGTAACGACATCGGTCAACAGACGCTCGTCTTGGCAACTGAGGAAGGTAATAAGCAGGCCATAGACGACCTCCGCAATTATGTCACCCTGATGTCATCTGCCAACAAGCAGATCGTGCTCCAGGACCTGATCGACAAGCGGTACTCCCTGCGCCCGTATGGTTGGCCGGAAGACGAAGTGGCGATGCTGATAGCCCGTCTCATGGTGCTGGGCGAGATCAGTCTCATGATGGATGGGGCACTGATCCCGCTCGATAAGGCCTACGACACCATCACGACCCCTGCGAAACGCCGTAAGGTCGTGATCCTCAAACGGCAAACCACCGATCCTAAGGCCATTCAAGACGCCCGCACACTGGGGAAAGAATTGTTTCATGAGATGGGGCCTGATGGCGAGGATGCTCTGTTTGCATTCCTGCAACAGAAGCTCAAGAGCTGGCAATCCTCCTTGATGAGCTACAGGCCATTGGCGGAGACCGGCGATTACCCCGGCAGAGACCTGATTGCAGCTGGCCTCCTCGCTGTAAAAAAGCTGCTCGCTTCCGATAACAGCTATAAGTTCTTGCAGCAACTCAACGAACAGAAGAATGAACTTCTCGATTTCGCTGATCACTTCACCAATCTCGAACAGTTCTACGAACACCAAAAGCCCACCTGGGAAAGGCTACGGAAGGCCTATGACCGTTTTCAGCGGAATCGCCTTGAGCTTGAGAGGGACGCGCAGGCCGGAGTGGCGCTCAAACGGATGCAGCAAATCCTGAACGCGGCCAGTCCTTACAGCCTGATCAAAGAAACCGAGGGGCTCATTAGCATAGTCAGTACCGTTAATAGCGCCCTCGTGGCGGCAGCTCGCCAGCAGGCTCTTGCCAAGATTGACGGGCACCTCGTCACGGTTACCATGGACATTGAGGCAGCCAAGGGAGACGCGGGATTTCGTGCTGCCTGCATAAGACCATTGGAAGAACTTAAGGACGCAGTCCAGTTGGAAGAGAGTCTGGCCCATATCACACAAATAGAGGCGGAGGCTCTGAAAGAATTCGATCTTGCAACCTCTCGAATAGAAGAATTTGTTCGGAAAGCCATGGAGCAGCCCAAAGAAAAAGGAGAGCACCCCAAACCGGTGCTCAAAAAGAAACGGGTGGTGGAACCGGCCAAGCTGCTCGCATCTCCTTATTTGGAAGCGCAGGCGGATGTAGAAGCATTTCTTAAGACGCTACGATCGGAGTTGGAGCAGGCACTTACTAAGGACGAACGCATCGAGATCCGCTGAGATGAGAATATGAGATTGGCAATATGAACCGCACAAAACTCAAGACCTACGCCCCGCAAGCTCGGCGGGATTTCATTCAGGCCGTCACGGATCGCGCAGCCTTCTACGGGCTAACTGACAAGAAGATCGAACCCATTACCGAGAATGGTGACGTGGCCATCATCGCCGGCCGCGCCTTTCCTCGCGCTATTGCGAGCAAACGCAAGGCCCTGGAGGAGCGGATCGCTCAATACGGCTTCGCGCAGACCATGGACGGGATCGCCTACACCTGGTTTAACCGCTTGGTCGCCATCCGGTACATGGAATTGCACGGGTATCTTGACCATGGCTACCGGGTATTGAGCCATCACGACGCGTCGAAGTCGATTCCTGAGATGCTTGAACATGCCGAGCATGTCGATCTATCAGGATTAGACAAGCCCAAGGTTATTGAGCTGAAATTGGACGGCAGCAAAGAAGCTGAGCTGTATCGAATGTTGTTGCTCGCTCAATGCAACGCGCTTCACAGAACGATGCCGTTTCTCTTTGAGTGGATCGACGACGAAACAGAACTGCTTCTACCCGATAACCTGCTCCACACAGACTCGCTCATTCGGAAACTTGTCACTGATACCGACGAGGAAGATTGGCAGGAGGTCGAGATCCTCGGCTGGCTCTACCAGTTCTACATCTCCGAGCGCAAAGCCGAAGTCATGGCCCGCAAGAGTGCCGTACCGACGGAAGACATTCCGGCCGTCACTCAGCTCTTCACCCCGCACTGGATCGTCCGTTACCTCGTCGAGAACTCGCTCGGCCGCCTTTGGCTGCTGAACCGCCCAGGCTCCCGGCTCCGTGAGCACATGCCCTACTACATTGAAGGCGAAACCGAGACCGACTTCCTGAAGATTGCCAAGCCCGATGACATTCGCCTGCTAGATCCCGCCTGCGGAAGCGGACACATGCTCACCTATGCCTTCGACCTCCTCTTCCTCATCTACGAAGAGGAAGGCTATGTGCCGAGCGAGATTCCCGCGCTCATCCTGCGACACAATCTCTATGGCCTGGAGATCTGCCCCCGCGCGACGCAGCTCGCCGAACTGGCCCTCGTCTTCAAGGCCAGGGAAAAGTCACGCCGCTTCTTTCAGCCTGGCGCTCTCGTCCAGCCCAGCATTCTAGCCTTGCAAAACATCCGCTTCGCTGAAGGCGAGCTCCGCGACTACATCGCCGCACTCGACCTCGGCGACCTCTTTAATCAACCCATGTTGCAGCTCCTCTCTCAGTTCGAGGATGCCACCACCTTCGGCTCACTGATTCAGCCCTGCCTCGACGAACAAAATATTAGCTTTGCCCGTCAAGCCATTGAGGCCAAGGACCTTGGTAGCCAGCTTTTTCTCAGCGAAACCCACGGCAAAGTCCTCCGCGTCCTAGAACAGGCGGAGTTGCTCTGCCAACGGTACCATGTCGTCGCAGCCAATCCTCCCTATCTGGCAAACGGAGGAATGAACTCTGCGCTGAAGACTTTTGCAAAGAGCCAATATGAAACTGAAAAGTCAGATCTCTTTGCAATGTTCATACGCCGCGGCTTTGCTTTTGTTCAAACAAACGGTTTCGTGGCCATGATTACCATGGACGCATGGATGTTTCTGCCAACATGTCAAGCGATGCGGGAGTCTCTCTTAGAAGCCTTTCTTCTGCGTGGAATGGTTCATATGCCATACATGGGGAAAGGTGGCACTCCAATGGGAATTAATTTCGGAACCGCCGCCATGATCTGGAGTAAATGCCTGCCAGTGGCGGCGAGCGCCCAGTTTCAGTGTGTTCGATATTTCGAATGCGACGAAGATTTCGTTCCAAAGCAGTTTCCCACGATCAACGAGCGTTATAGGGAGGCCGCGGCGGCGACATTCAGGAAGATTCCAGGGAGCCCAATCGCCTACCACGCGGGCGATTCGACCATCCGAGCATTTGAAAAGATGAGCTCCGTCTCAGATTTTTATGAAACCGCTTCTGGACTGCAGACAAGCGACAACGAGAGGTTTTTGCGACAGTGGTATGAAGTTAGTTTCGGAATGATTGAGTTTAACGCAAGATCAAACGAGGATGCTCTCGCAAGTTACAGAAAGTGGTTTCCGCATAAAAAAGGGGGACCAGTTCGGCGATGGTATGGCAACAACGACTTTGTTCTGAATTGGGGGCGGGGAGGCGCTGAACTGTATGAATTCGCGAGATCCTTGTATGGGTCACCCACTCGCATCATAAAGAACACGCACCTTTATTTCCAAGAAGGAGTTACTTGGTCTCATACTACCACGTCATTTTTTAGCGCACGACTGCTTGAACCAGGATTTATTTTCAATGTTGAGGCACCATCAGTGTTTGGCACCAATACCTTAGTAATGTTGTCGTTTCTTTGTTCGGTGGTTGGTCGACACTTGGTGGAGTTGACCAGTCCAACGTTACATTTTGTCTCGAAGAGCGTGGGTGGCCTCCCCTTTGATCCTGCGGTCATCCAAAATATAAATTCGAGGCTTCTAGTTATAGTCGGAACATGCGTCGAAATCGCCCGCACCGATTGGGACTCATCAGAGACCTCGTGGAATTTTCGCGACCAGCCATTACTGCGGCCCGGGCAGAAGGAGACGACGCTGGAGGCGAGCTGGCGGAATTGGGAGGCGCAGAGCACCGCCGCCATCCGCCGGATGCAGGAGCTGGAGACGGAGAACAACCGCCTCTTCATCGACGCCTATGGCCTCAAGGATGAGCTGACATCGGAAGTGCCGGAGGAGCAAATCACCCTTGCGCGTGCTGACCGGCGCAAGGACATGGCCGCCTTCCTCTCCTATGCAATTGGCTGCATGATGGGCCGCTACTCGCTCGACAAGTCCGGCCTCATCCTTGCCGATGCTGGCCATAAACTACAGAACTACCTTGCCAAGGTTGGCAAGGCGACTGAACAGCTCTCCTTTACCCCAGACGAAGACGGCATCATCCCTGTACTCGATGGCGAATGGTTCGAGGACGACATCGTGGCCCGCGCACAGGCTTTTCTACGAGCCACCTTCGGTGATGCCACGCTAGAGGCCAATCTTCACTTCATCGAAGAATCGCTCGGCAAGAGTCTGCGCAAATACTTTCTGGGCGACTTCTATAAGGACCACCTCCAGACCTACAGGAAGCGTCCTATCTACTGGCTCTTCTCCAGCGGCAAAGAGCGAGCGTTTCAGTGCCTGGTCTATTTGCACCGGTACCACGAAGGCACCCTAGCCCGTATGCGCACGGAATACGTCATCCCGTTACAAGGCAAAATGGCCGCTCGCATTGAACAACTGGTTTCCGAGACCCAGAAGGCATCTTCCACTTCCCAACGTAAGACACTGGAAAAGGAACGAGACAAGCTTCTGAAGCATCAAACTGAACTCCGGGCATTTGACGAGAAGCTGCGGCATTATGCCGATCAGCGGATCACGTTGGATCTCGACGACGGGGTGAAGGTCAATTATGGGAAGTTCGGCGATCTCCTGGCTGATGTCAAAGCCGTGACAGGCGGAACGGACGAGGATTGATGGATACTCGTCAAATTCGCGACACGCTCGACCGCATATACGAGGAAGATGGGGCCAGAATCGTCTTCTGGAACGATCCCGACAAAGAGTTCCAGGCTATTTTGCCTGCGCTGAATCTCGACGGGGTGAACATCATTCAGCTCAACGAGCTGGGTGCTCTCGAAGTGAAGATTCGGGTGGAGCGGGAGGACCCCACAGGGCGGTATCTGCTCTATGCCCCAAGTGAGGAGCCCGATTACGAGAACGATTGGCTTCTCGACGTTCGCCTGTATAGTCGCCCCTTCCGGGCCGACCGCGCTTCGATTCTCCTCAATGAACTAGGCTTGAAGAACCTCCACCTTCGTCAGCATTTAGCCGACCGAAGGAAGTTTTTTGACAACAAAGAACGGCTCCAGAAGCTGAAGAGCTTGGTCGAGCCCAATGATATAGCCAGCGACCTGGACCGAAAAATGATCGCCACGGTCGTGAAGGCGGAGCAGCCGGAATGGTTCAACATCCTCCGCACGCTCTACCATGCCTATACTGACAGCGGCGATGCGATTGACTTGCAGACGGAACCGGCAGCTTGGGAGCAGATCGAGAAGTTTGAGTTAGACAAGCCTTTCTGGGAGATGGCCAACACCACGTTCGGCTATTCCGAAGCCACTCCGACGCTCAAGAATCTTCTCCTTAGACTCTTCGTGACCGACTATGTGCATCATCTGAAGACCGTTCCGCCCAGTGCGCTTATCCATCTTGTCCTCCCGACACAGGGGCGATCGAATGCCGTTGTCTGCCTCGGACAATGGCGTGATAGCAGCAGCAAAGGCAGTAGCTATGACCGACTTTCCGAAGAAGTGGCGGACCTGATTCACGTAGAAGATTACTTGCTCGGCTTAGAGATCCCTGATTTGCTCGATGTGATGACGTTCCTTGTGGTAGAGCGGGGTATTGCCAGCCATCTGCGTGAGGGTGTGCATCAGACGGCAGACATGATCAACCCCGATGAAGTGCGGTCAATCGCAACCCGCAGGCAAGCTGGACACTGGGCTTCGCTTATGGTGAACGGTTCCCCGGCGGTGCCGAGACGGGCGCTCCATGCGGTGTATGACGCGCTGGTTGCCGCTGCTGATTTCTTTGGTCTGCGAAACCAGCATCGGGATGGATTCGTCTTTCCCGATGCGACGGCTCTCTATCGGGCCTACGAGGGAGAGTTATTCCGATTTGACCAGCTGTATCGCCATTTCTGCGAGGCCGCTGATCATGCGGAGGCACAAGGCTGGAACATCCTGAAGCCATTGCGGGAACTGATCGAGGATTGTTATGCGAATTGGTACGTCCCGACGCTCGCATTATCCTGGGGGAACTTTCTTGATCCCCAAGGCACGGCCCAGCTTCTTAGCAAGTGGCAGCTTGAACAGATTCCCAACCAGCAGGAGTTCTTCAACCGTCAAGTGCGTCCTCGTCTGGAGGAGGCTGAGAACCGGAAGGCGTATGTCATCATCAGCGACGCGTTCCGGTACGAGGCGGCTCAGGAACTCACGCAAGAGCTCAATGGCACATACCGCTTTGAAGGGACGTTGGCTTCGCAGCTTGGTGTCTTGCCTTCATACACCGCCCTTGGGATGGCGAGCTTGCTGCCCCATAACACGCTGTCGTTTAAGCCAAATGGCGACGTCTTGGTCGATGGGAGGTCCACCTCCTCAACCGAACTGCGGGGGGAAGTCCTAGGATCAGTTGAGGGGATGGCCTGCAAGGCCAGCGAGTTGGTGGCGATGAAGAAGGAGCAAGGCCGTGAATTTGTGAGTGGCAAACGGGTTGTCTACATTTACCACGACACGGTCGATGCGATTGGTGATAAGGCTGCGACAGAGGAAAAGACCTTTGAAGCTGTACGAACCGCGATCGGCGAATTGGCTTCGCTCGTGGCATATGTCATCAACAGTCTGAATGGCAACCATGTGGTGATTACGGCGGATCACGGGTTCCTTTTCACAGAATCTTCGCCCGGTGAGCCGGAAAAGAGCCAGTTGGATCAGAAGCCAAACGGGACCGTGCGAGCTAAAAAGCGTTATGTAATCGGGCACAACCTTCCTGATCATGAGTCCGTGTGGCATGGCAAGACCGCAGTCACTGCTGGTGCGGAGGGCGGAATGGAATTCTGGATTCCCAAGGCCGCCAATCGTTTCCACTTCACTGGCGGTGCTCGTTTCGTGCACGGGGGAGCCATGTTGCAAGAAATTGTCGTGCCGGTGATCACGGTCAAACACAAGAAAGATAAGTCCACTCGCGAAGACACCAAGGTCAAGTCCGTCACCGTGCATGTGTTGGGAGCTAGCCACAAAGTCACAACGAACCGTCATCGCTTCGAACTGATCCAAGCGGAACCAGTCAGCGAACGGGTGAAGCCGATCACGCTGAAGGTGGCGATCTACAAGGGAGATAACGCCGTCACGAATGTCGAGACCGTGACGTTTGATAGCACCTCAGATAAGATGGACGAACGTAAGAAGTGGATTCACTTAGTGTTGCAAGATCATCAGTATCACAAGAACACCGCATATCGGCTCGTCCTTCGGGATGCCGACACTGGAATAGAGCAACAGAGTGTACCGGTGACTATTGATAGGGTGTTTGCCGATGACTTCTGACAACAAAGCGATCGATACCAGCCTCGACGATCTCCTCAATCGCCATTTTGGCGGCAAGGTCGTTCGCAAAGATCTGACTAAGTTGGTTAAGGAAGGGGCGAATGTCCCCGTATACGTGTTGGAGTATCTCCTCGGCACCTACTGCGCCTCCACTGATGAGACCATCATCACAGAAGGACTCGTTACGGTAAAGAACATTCTGGCCGAGAACTATGTCCGTCCAGATGAAGCGGAGAAGGTGAAGTCCACCGTTCGTGAGCGTGGAAGTCTCAAAATCATCGATAAGATCACTGTCACGCTCAATGAAAAACGAGATGTCTATGAAGCCCTCCTCGCAAATCTTGGCGTGAAAGGGGTTGAGGTCAGCACCAGCTACGTCAAAAAGTTTGAGAAGCTGCTCGTGGGAGGCATCTGGTGCATTGTGACCTTGCAGTATTTCTATGAGGAGAACCAGAAGGGCTCACCATTCGTCATTCAGGATCTGAAGCCGATCCAGATGCCGAACATGGATCTGGAGGAGCTTTTTCAAGGGCGGCGGGCATTCACAGAAGAGCAGTGGATTAACGTCTTGTTGCGCTCAACAGGTATGGAACCAACGAACTTCAGCGAACGCGTGAAGTGGCACTTGTTGGCCCGCATGATCCCTTTGGTGGAGAACAACTACAACATTTGCGAACTAGGGCCACGAGGGACCGGTAAGAGTCACATCTACAAGGAAATCAGTCCCAATAGCATTCTTGTTTCTGGTGGCCAAACGACCGTGGCGAATCTGTTCTACAACATGGCGCGACGGACAGTTGGATTGGTCGGCGTCTGGGATGTGGTGGCATTTGATGAGGTCGCGGGGATTACGTTTAAAGAAAAAGACGGCGTTCAGATCATGAAGGATTACATGGCGTCAGGATCCTTCTCTCGTGGACGGGATGCCATTAATGCCTATGCCTCTATGGTGTTTGTCGGGAACATCAATCAGTCCGTGGATACTCTCGTGAAAACGAGTCATCTCCTGGCCCCATTTCCGGAGGACATGATCGACAGCGCCTTCTTCGACCGGTTCCATGCCTATGTCCCAGGCTGGGAGATCCCCAAGATGCGGCCGGAATTCTTCACCAACCAGTACGGCATGATCGTGGATTACCTCGCTGAATGGATGCGCGAGATGCGCAAGCGAACATTTGGCGATGCCATCAGCAAATATTTCAAGCTTGGGCGGGACCTCAACCAGCGGGATACGATCGCTGTGAAGCATACCGTCTCCGGTCTCTTGAAGCTGCTCTATCCCAATGAGGAATACAGCAAGGACGCCGTTTGTCGATGTCTCGAGTATGCGTTAGAGGCTCGTCGTCGAGTGAAAGAGCAGCTCAAGAAAATCGGCGGCATGGAATTTTTCGATGTGCATTTCAGCTATATCGACCTCGACACGCTGCAAGAGAAGTTTATCAGTGTGCCCGAACAGGGCGGAGGTACACTGATCCCAGATGGGCCAATGAGTCCTGGAGCATTACATACTATTGCAACGGGGGGTGGTGGACATTTGGGGCTGTATCGGCTTGAAACGCAGGTGACGGCCGGGAATGGTGCGCTCAAGACATCCGGACTGGGTTCGAACAGCGCAGCGAAAGAAGCCATCAAGGTCGGTTTCGACTTCTTCAGGGCCAATGCAGCTCGTGTCAGTGCCTCGATCAAGGCCGGCGACCATGACTACCATCTTCACATCGTCGAGCTGCACAATACCGGTCCCACTAATGCCCTAACTCTCTCCGCATTCATCGCGCTCTGCTCGGCGGTTTTCGGGAAGCCGATTCAATCACAGATGGTTGTCCTCGGCAGCATGAGCCTCGGTGGTAATGTGATTCCTGTAGAGAACCTAGCAGAGTCGCTTCAGGTGGCCTTTGACTCCGGGGCGAAGCGCATCCTGCTCCCGATGGCTAGCGTGCGTGATATCCCAACCATACCCGGCGAGTTGTTTGCAAAATTCCAAACCAGCTTTTATTCAGACCCTACGGATGCCGTATTTAAGGCCTTGGGGGTCGAATAAGAGTTGCCTCCAAGGTTGTTGATTTCCGCCTGATGGGATTCCGGATTATGAGGTTACTATGCCCAATGGACCTGCAGGTATTCCCCAGCCTCCGCCGGATGAAACATGCTCTCCTTTGCCATTAACCCCTGTATGGACTACACAGAGACGAAGACTCCTACATTGGCTGAGGGAAAAAGCGCCATCTTTGGCCGAACTCTATGGAACCGCTGTCACTCTTCTCGAGGAGCAACCGCTTCCAGGACGGAGCCGTATCATCGCGCATTGCGTTCGAGAGATCGCCAATGCCTTACCAGCCCTTCTCGCTGGGGTAGAGCGCACCCGCCTCGAGTATGACAAACGCTTGGACAAGATCGCTCTAGCGCGGGACAGATTGACCAGGCTTCCGATGCAGCCGCCAAGGAGCATGGGCGCCACATCGATTCCGGATCCCCAGGACGCTCTGACTCAAGCGTTCTTCAATCAAATTGAAGAACTCATCAAGGAGCATAAGGCAACAAGGGCGAAGCGCGATACGATAGCAGAGAGGCTTTTTCGGGCAAATCGCCCAGAGAATCGTCATCTCGGAGATGCGCTGCGTCCAGTTTTGAGGCGGTGGACCGACCTTAAGGATTGGTTTGCTGGTCACGCGCACGATAATGGTAAGACAGACGCTCAATATGACTGGAGTGATATCAAGAGAAGATTTGTTCTTTTTGAGAGAACAGTGCTCACACTTGGTCAGGGGTTCTTCGCAACGATCGCTGACCTCGATGAGCTAATCCGCACGTCGACCCCTGCCGAGGTCCATCTCGTCGTAACTCAACTCGGACATATTGAGCATTACAGATACTTCTTTGAGCACCTGGATGATCCGGCATGGATTCCTGCGCTTCGGGCCGAGGGCATCTTTAACGTACCTCCGTCTGTGGAACCCACTGCGATCCCTCGTTGGGCGGCTTCAGAGTTCCTGGTGCGTGTTATAGACAGAAGGGATCCTGCCGAGGGGATGAAGGCTTTAAGCCAAATTGCGGATGCGCTTGCTCGGCAACCTTTGGTGAATCCGCTGGTGATTCGGGACGTAGTAGATGTACTGCGGAAAGTGCCCGCGGAACATTCGGTAAGTTTCGTGCCAAAACTGAAACGATGGGCTCACCACGACAGAGGCTTTTTGTTCTGGCGACGGCTAGGCAAACTCGTAACTCACCTTGCTGAAGGAGGACAGCCACAGGAAGCACTGACGCTACTGACACCGCTACTCGCTATCGAAGGGGTGCGGGCAGATGATGATTCTGAATATTCATACAAACCAGTCAAGCCGAGGATCAGCATGTATGAATATACTCAGATCGTGGATGAGCATCTTCGCCCGGTATTAGAAAGGTCGGGGCGGGAGCTGTTTGAAGTTTTATGCAATATCCTTCAGAAAGCAGCCAAACTGTCTCGCCGTTCACATTCGTCGGAAGAATGGGACGATAATTCCAGCGTCTGGCAGCCAGATCTAAGGATTCAGGATGAAGACGATCGCGATGATGTCAGAAGCGTGTTGGTCGCCGCGACTCGAGAGACTGCCGAAACTTTGCTCAATGATGGACGCGTAGATCTCGGTTATTTGGTCGAAGATCTTGAGGCTCGTCGCTGGCTGATCTTCCGACGATTGGCCTTGTACTGTCTTGTCTCCACAGCTTCAACACCAAGAGACTTGATCGCCTCGAGGCTAACACATGAACCTTCGTTTCGAGATAGAAATCTTCGAAAGGAGTATGACTCCCTCCTTCATATCGGTTTCACACGCCTGACGCCTAATGAACAGCAGACAATTCTCAGTTGGGTTGAAGCCGGACCGGAGAATATTGAGCAACTGATCAGGAACTATGAAGCGAGCACCGGCCGGCGCGCTACCAAGGAAGATATCGAGAAGCATCGCCGGAGCTGGCAATGGAAGCGACTGTGGCCGTGCCACACGGCACTCCCGGCGACATGGCGGGAGCGGTATGCCACTCTCGTGGAGGAATTCGGTGAAATTGAAGCCCCGCCACCGACGATGAGAAAGGCAAGAGATGTTTCAGAAGGTGAGCGTGCTCCCAGACCCGAACAGGACTTGCGAACACTCACGCCAGCCGCGTTACGGGAGTATTTGTTCGCTTGGACCCCGGATCGCACCTCCTTTCCCTATCCCACTCGTTCAGCATTGGCGGAGGTTTTAACTTCTCTCGTTACAGCTGATCCTGTTCCTTATGCCAATGCAACGGATCAATGGCTGCACCTAGACCCGACGTACCTTCACGGCATTGTTCGTGGGTTCACGAAGGCGCTGCAGGTAGATCATCCCTTCTCATGGGCGCCGGTCCTCTCTCTGTGTCGGTGGATCCTTGCTGAACCGCGCACAATTCCTGGACGGAGTGTTGATCGCTGGGAAGCCGATTTGGATTGGGGGGGAACCCGTTGGTGGATTGTTGAACTCCTTCGCGTCGGTTTTCAGGATGAGACGCATGGCATTCCCATCGACTTTCGTGATGTGGCTTGGCAACTGTTGGAGACATTAACAATGGATCCAGATCCAGAAGTGGACGAGGATGAAGAGGATTTTGGAAGGCCAAGCCAGTCAATGAATCGCGCAATCAGTTCGGTACGCGGTCGAGCTATAGAAGCCCTTATGTTCTATCCAGGGTGGATAAAACGGCAGACAGGAGACGCTGGACCTCCAAGACTTCCGGCTGAAGCGCGAGCTGTGTTGGATAGGCATTTGGATCTGACACAAGATCCATCACTGGCTATTCGCTCGCTATATGGCCGCTGGTTTCCGTGGATTCTAGTGTTCGACCGGGATTGGGGAACTGCCAGCATACCTGGGATATTCCCTGAGGACAGCCAACGGTACTGGCTAGCCGCATGGGAGGGCTTCATATCTTTTAATAATCCATACCCCGAAATATTTGAATCGCTTCAGCCGGTGTATGCGCAGGCCATCGCGCAGCTTGGAAGTCCATCGGCCGAGGAAGATGACACTCGGGACCAACGAGATGAAAGACTAGCCGGTCACCTCATGACCTACTATTGGCGTGGACACTACCCGATCGAAGACGAGACTGGTCTTCTTTACCAATTTTTTGCTCGGGCGTCTGATCAGGTTCGCGCCGAGGCGATTGAGTTTATAGGTCGGAGTTTGGACCGTACGAATGATCCAGTGGAGTCTGTAGTTTTAGACCGCCTTCAGCGGCTATGGGCTCAGAGGTTCGATGAAGCAAGACAAGACCCAGCAACGCATCAGGCAGAACTCCGTGCGTTTGGGTGGTGTTTTGGATCGGGAAAATTTGAGCCACGGTGGGCAGTCCAAAACCTTCTGGACGTCCTACGGCTAACACAGAGTATCGAACCAGATTTCCAGGTTCTGGAGCGTCTGCCTGACCATGCCGGTGCTTTTCCACTCGAGGTTCTCGAATGTGTGAAGCGTTTGATTGAAGGGCAACGGTCTCACGTCGAACTTTCCAGTTGGGGTGAGGATCTTCGAAGGATCTTCTCCCAGACAAGGAATCACCCCGCACCCGAGGTAAGGCAGGCCTCCGATGATGTCATCGAAGTTCTTGGAAGATTTGGTCACCTCGGCTATGCGGATCTCCTTTCCGTCAGATTGGAACGGAGCGAATAGACGGGAGCCGCATAGAGGCTGGGTGAACAAGGCAGCACGACCAACCGCGACATCCGAGGCTCACGACGACCGCAGCGTGTCGTGCGCTCATGATGAGGTTTCCTTCCGAGTGGCCAGGTACGGTGCGTGCGGCAACTTCCGTAGACGCTCGGCAATTGGCGTCATATTGGGGATCTGGTCTCGCTTCCGCTGTCTCCAGGCAGGAATTGTGTCTTTGCTACGCCTCCAGTACCGACCGATATAGAATATGTCTCCGGTATTGTTGCCGAGAAGGAGGAATGAGCCTATGTCTGCCCCAGTCTGGAGTACGACCCGACCGCCACGTCGTTCTGCGATCGGTACCCCGCCGCTCCGGCTGCCCGGACAATCAGTAGATGAGCGCATGAGCCTACTTCAGGCCAAAATTGATGATCTCTTGATAGCACCGTTGTGCTTTGTCGTCGTCGCCGGATATGGATGGATTCAATGGTGGACGGCACGTCCTCTCCATCCGGTCATTCTCACCACCGTGGCGATCATCACCATTCTGTATGCATGGAAAAAGATCTTGCCGTTGAAGTCGTCGATTAAGCAGCTCCGACTAGGCCGCGACGGCGAGCGCCTGGTAGGACAGATGCTCGAGCAGCTGCGGCAAAAGGGGTATCGTGTCTTTCATGACATTCCTGGTCCTGGGTTCAACATCGACCATGCCATTGTAGGTGCCGCGGGCATTTTTACCATCGAGACGAAAATGAGAACCAAGCCAGAGCGAGGGAGTAGCAAAATCGTCTACGATGGCAATACGCTTCGGATGGAAGGCAAGGCCTCAAATGACGAACCGTTGAAGCAAGTTCGGGCACAAGCACGATGGCTCGCCAATATACTGAATGATGGTCACGCCAAAGGCTTGAAGGTTCGACCTATTCTGGTGTTCCCTGAATGGTATGTTGAGCGGACCGGGCATCGGAGCAAGGATGATGTCTGGGTGCTCAATCCGAGAGCTCTCGATAAATTCCTCGACCACGAACCGACTTTTCTCTCAACCTCCTCTATTGATGCAGCAGCGCAAGCCCTTACACAATACTGTCGGTACTCGCTTGAACACACGGCACTGGCTTGACCGTAAACAAAGAGACCAGGCGTGGAAATCAAGGAGCACCTCTCGGGCAATCCTGCCTGACATGCAATCGATGTCCAAAAGAGCGCGCTGTCTACTTTTACTCTAGGTGGCACTTTTCCCATCCAAGCGGGATGCCGAAACGGCCCAGCTTTCCCGTCTTAATCAGAGGGTAGAGAAACATATGGGGGGGGTATGCTTGGGGCAAGATCTGGTCTGGTTAGAAAAAGGAGGGCTTATGCTGAACGCGATCCACCATCGCAAGACACGCGGATCGGTGTACGCACAAGAGCCGATGGAGGAGCTATACCAGTCTTACGAAGATCTTCTAACTGCGTCTATTTGGGAGCGCATCGGATATTTACCCGATTCGGTGATATGGCACATCGTGAAGAAAGCCTTTGCAGCTAGCGGCTCAGCCGAGATGCCGCTCGAAGCTGGAGCTCTGGAGGCCTTTAGCTTCTGGCCTAGCTGGACGTTCAAAGAAGGGAGGGTAGAACCGGATGTATTCCTCCAGTTTGAGACGTGTGATGTGATAGTCGAAGCTAAACGCTTGGACGACGCAGATCAACAAAATCCTGAACAGCTCGCGAAGGAACTGACAGCCTACTTCACTACTTATCCGAACCCAGGCTCCATTTGTGTAGGGCTTTTAGCTGTCGGTGGGCTCCCGGATTACGAGAAGAACATCGTCACACGTCTAAGAGACCAAGTGCTGTCGAGAGTCTCTGCGACAAGTCGCCAAAGAGTAAAGTTTGGGGCCATATCTTGGTCAAGTCTGTATCGTGTATTAGAACCAATTGTGGCAGATTCCGCCGATACGGCAGCTGGAACAAGGTTGTTGCGAGATATGAAGCGGGCGCTGGCGCTGCACCATATCGAGCCACGAGACCGGGTGTGGCTTGCCGATTTACCACAGGGGATCCAATCACAAGGTCTGAATATCTCCTTGGAAAATTATGATGGGTTTGCTCCATGGCCAAGGTGCTCTCCGGAACTCTTGGTGAATAAAGCTTATGACTGGTCCATCGGGGATGCCTATGGGAGGATACAGCAATGGAGAATACAGTAGACCTTGAGACAGCATTATGTGAAGTCAGAAAGGCGTATCGCCTGCTATGGTTGTTTCAGCGTAGGGTACTCGACATCTGTGAAACGATCAGAGATAGCTTTGGTGTTGTGTTCTATTACGTTGGGTATCACTTTGATAAACCGACCAACAGTAGTCCATTCAAGAAGTGGTCGTGGGATATGTTGCCAATGAGCAACATCAGTTTCCTTTTTGTAAGGCACAAAGGAGAGTATCCCAACAAGGAGTGGTCTAATTATCCGATGCCCGGGGATTATCTTTTGTCCATACATGTGATCCCAGACAGTGCGTTGCTAGATTGGAAGTTTGAGGGTGAGCCAGATCCGATGCGGTTTCCACCAGCCAACACCGCGGAGAGCAAGCTAGGTTTATATCTTTACTATAATGACGCGAAGCGATTGGATGAGAATGGACAACCTTCGCCCACAAACTGGTTTGACCGAATCTGGAGTCCTCTGCGGCTGATAAGGCATGCTCACAGTGATGATCATCCTCTCGAAGGGGTAAGGACTTACGGTTCCGTTCTGAATTTATCTCAGCTAGATTCGGCCGAAGCAATTCGGAAGCACGTGAAGGAGTTTAGAGATGCCGTAAAGGTCAAGCTGAATGTCGAACTTTGAGATGCGCGAGCGTGCCTAACGGAAAAACATACACCCTTTGTCCTCGGTATGTCGGATAAGTGTCAGGATGAAGTACTGGGCATCGGGGGGTGTTGCCGCGACCTCCCCCTTGATTGAGTAGCACAATGATTTTGGGCCACTCTTTTCATAGAGATTAGGAATGTTTGGATTGCTGTGTGGCTTCCATATCTTTCAGTATTGCAAGTACTTTTTCTGCACGCTCGCGAACATCACCGAAAGCAAGTCTTAAATTAATATGTCCTGTGTCGCGATGAGCTGCATACACATAGCCTTCAAGCGCGAAATCTGGGCATTTCAGAATGTTGGAGACTGCGTGACGGCCCAGCCAGTAATCATAGAGCGAAGTGGCAGTTCTGGCCAAGCTATAGAGAGTGACTGCTGCGGTTATCAACCACAGTATGGCCAGCTCGCCTCCTTCTTGTATGCCGAAGAGTCTGCCCCATAAGATTTCCGTTATCGTCCGCGTTATCTCTTGAAACGATTCTACAGCCTTCCCCATCAACAGCACGCCTAACCAAGCAATAATCGCAAATGAGTACAATCCTATCGAAAGGTTCTTCCATTCAGTTACATGGGGCCATTTGTTGTTGGACATAAGGAAGATTCCTTTTTTACAACGACTGAGGTTAGGAACGGTGATCAACGATCGGACTTGGGAGGTGAGAAGTCGCATTTCTGGCTACGATTAAAGTTTGGAATAGCATGAATACAGCAACAGAGGACACACCGCGAAATAGTGTCTGAACAGTATCTCATTAAGTTAATTCGGGATATACCAGCAATAGAATCAATTCAAAGATTAGTTCAGTTAGAGGACATTTGAGAGACGCCGGAAACGATGACCGATCGCTAAGTAAAGGCGAATGATTTATGGAAAACTCACGCAAGGATCGCCGGGACCTGAATCCCGGTGCACGAATGGTGCGTATAATCCGCACCCTCTGCTCGCGCGGGATGACGAGAGTGGAATTGGAAGAAGAATTTCAAGTCGACCGGCGGCATATCTACGATTACCTTCAGGCTATCGAGCAACTTGGATACGTGTTCGCCGATCATGAAGGAACCGGCGAACGACTATGGCGAATCGAAGGAGGCCACCAGGGCATGAAACCCGAGCCCGCGACTGTGTCCGAATTGCTTGCTCTTTATCTGGCGAAAGCTGACCTGAATTATCTGGCAGGCACTCCATTTGTCGATGATCTTGAACGGCTTTGCCGGAAGGTTGAAGCTGGGCTACCGGAAAAGACTGCTGCCAAGATCAAGCAGATGGTCCAGGTGTTTCTTCCCGTACAACGCCCGCAACGATCCTATGAGAAGCAAGCGGGAATTCTTGCGGAACTGCAAAAAGCTTTGTTATTTCAGCGATCGGTAAAAATTTCACACCGAGCCATGAGTTACCCCAAGCCAGTCGTCCATCATGTTGAGCCTTACGGCTTGCAACTCTTCGACTACGGCTTGTACCTGGTCGGATATTCCGATCGAGCAAAGGATTTTCGACGGTTTGCAGTTGAGCGGATTCAGTCAGCCAAGGTCGACATGGCTGCCGAACCGTTTCCACTCAGACCGGAATACGAGGCACGCCTCAAGTCAAGAAAAGCTTTCGGGTTAGTCGAGGACGACGTAACAGAGGTCAAAGTGCGATTTGCCAAGGCGGTGGCCGACTATTTCAAGGAACGGCAATGGCATCCAACGCAGAAGGTGAGGACTCTCAAAAACGGAGATGTCATTGTGTCGTTTCAGGCTGGGGGGGAGGACGAAATTGTCTCATGGGTCCTATCGTGGGGGGGCCATGCCAGAATACTGAATCCACCTGCCTTAATCCTTGCTTTGCAGACACACCTACATAATATGCAGAAGAGCTATTCGTCATATCCACAGTCTAAAGTAGCCACAACACGGACTTGAGTATGTCTCGACAAACGCCTCCGGGTGAAATCCTTCGTTATTGGGTCAGAAACGCTCGAGAAGGTTATTTCAATCGCCCCGAATATTTTTGAAAGCAATCCACGCGTACTCAATCCAGCCATTCCTAACAAATAGTGCCCTGCCTATTTGTCAGGGTAGTCTGACCTAATTCGTCACACCTCCATGCTAGGCTCTCTCCTGAAATGAGGAGCGCCTGATGTCTGCAAAGCCCCCGTTCGATACCAATCTGGCAACTGCAGCGCTTGTATTCTTAGTCAGTACACTAGGCTTATGGGGCTGCGCCTCACGAAGTACTCCCCACGGCTCTGCAGACTATTTTCATCCACTCAGCACCGTTTCCTTGGTTCAGCAGGCACTAAGTGTCGCCGTGCTATTGGAGGATCAATGCGAGAGCCAAGAGAATGACGACAGAACTGTGACATTGCTGGAAGCACTGCACGACGGGTTTGTCATTCCGAATCAGGCGCTCTTCTTGATCGGCGCCGTCACTGTCCTGGGCACGGTCTGGAGTCTGTATGATCGATTCACTCTTCCAGCGGGCGTGCCGCTACCTGATCGGCCGCACATGGTCATGAACTATGCCTGGCCCAGCATGGCCAGTCCGCCATTGAGTAGCGGCCCAAGCTCCTCCCGCGATACACCGATGGCTTGGTCTGCGTGCTCGAACTATTTGAGCAATCGATGAGCATTACAAGCCTCGGAAACCTCCAACAGGATCATCCAAGATCGAAGTTAAAAATGGGAGACGTTATGAGCGAATCGTTCTTTGTCAATCAGCATATTCGAGAGTTGGCCTTGACTCATCCTCATGAAGCAGGCTGGAATCTGTATGAGTTTCCCGGTGAAGCGGCACGGAGATTGTCGCTTCATTACCTTCTGGACTTTATTCAGTGGCGCCATCCCGAATGCTTGAAGAAGCGGATCGCCATGAAATGCGTCTCGGAAGAGGAATTACAGGTGCCACCTCACGCCGAGGATATTGAAGTGCCATACAAGGAGGTGGAACTGGGCCGGGAACTTAAATCCGATTCATGGTTCGGCGAAGCATACATCGAATGGGTCGGATACCGTATCCATTTCAAGAGCTTTCTGATCAAAACGGTAGGCGGATATACGCCCGTATACCATGCAGCAACGCAATCGAATATTGCGTTGTGTCTTTTTACGGACGCGCTTGAGCGTTATGGCCAAACGCGACAAAAAGAAGCCGATGATCACATTACGGTAATGAACGGGCCTGATATCTCGATCACGCCGATCGAATGGGATGATATCCTCCTACCGCATGGACTTCTCGATGCCATCAGACGGAACGTGAACAGCTTCTTTGAGAGCCGTGATAGTTACAGGGATTTGGGGATACCCTACCGGCGGGGGTTTCTGTTTGTCGGCCCTCCGGGCTGCGGCAAGACAGTGACGCTGAAGGCGCTGGCCTATCATACTCGCGTAAAAGCGATTACGCTCCTTGGCAAGGCCAACATCGACGACAGTGAGATTCAAAACACCATGGACCTTGCTGTACAGTGCTCTCCAGCGATCGTGTTCTTTGAGGATCTAGATAAACTCCTTGAGGCGAAGGACGTGTCCCTGTCCCATTTCTTGAACTTATTGGATGGACTCAATGTTGTGAAGGGAGTTCTCGTGATTGCGACCTGCAATGAGCCGGAGAAGCTCGATCCGGCTCTTCTTTTTTCGCCCCAGCCGGTTCGATCGGGTCTGGACTTTCTCCTTACCCGCGATGGAGCAGAGATTGGCCTTGCTGAGAAGACGCGGGCAGGGGCATTTTTCTGAACGTGCCCTTCTTGAGGTCGCAGAGAAGTCCCAAGGGTTTTCCATGGCCTACATACAGGAAATCGTCGTGAATGCACTTCTCGAATCGGTGCACAGTGGGACGGCCCCGTCCGACTTAGATCTGTTCCGGAGTCTTGATACCCTACGGGCTCAACGGAAGTCAGCCTCGAAGGGCGTGGACTCGCTTGTGGAGGAGGCTAATGTCGGATTTGCATTACCTGCCGAGGCTAGTTTTGATTCAGCCGGAAAGGAGGTCTAATCATGTACCGCCAGAGGACTCACCCCTTCCAGTACATCACATCGACAACATAGGCCCCCGCGATTTAGATCTCATACCCAGGACCCGAGCGCTGGTCTGAGGCTCCTTGGGAATTCAAATGAAAAAGTCTCAGAGAGTTACAGGTGGTCTCCCGCGAGGTCGGCTTTCGCAGCATAATGGTTGCCTATTCCGAACTATGGTGTCCAGCCACCAGCGCAGCTTTGCGATGTTCTTGGAGCGGCGCAGCAGTTCGCCATAGATGGTCACCATATTGCGGTTCACTGCTCCCCGGGCTTGCGCCACACCCCATTCTTTGCCGCGCCACAAGCCCGAGGCGATGCTCACGCCGTCGCAGATCCTGACAATTTTGGGAGCCCCTTTTTGACCAACAACGATAAGGAGGAACTATGACGATATCGAAGAATGGGAATCCAATCCTCACATTGGATGAGTGGGAGCGTCTCGCCGGCCCGAAATCACCAGACCAGTGGCGAGATGACCGGAGTGCGAAGGAGGTTGCCCGTGCTTGGCTAGAGGCCGCCGTTTTAGGAGGGATGCCTGAGGAGATCACGAAGACATTGCTATCCCATTCCTCTTTCTCAGCCATCCAAAAGTGGAAGGCCGAGCCCGAAGCCAAGCTATGCTTTGATACCTTCCGAGGTGAACCGAGAAACAGCGATCTCGCTATCTATGCCGAAGATTCCTTCGGACCTTTTCTGCTCGCCGTTGAAGCAAAGGCCGATGAGCCTTTTGGCGAAACTGTTGGAGACGCTCTTGCAGCTGCAATGGAGCGCAAGTTGCTTAACGAGCGCTCCAACGGGGTGATTCGAATAGAGCAGCTCGCGACAGCTTTGCTTGGTCCCCGGCTGGACCATGAACCATTGCTGCAACACATCCGATATCAGCTTCTGACGGCCAGCGCTGGAGCGCTGTGCGAAGCGGAGCGGCATGGCATGACCAGGGCCGGCCTATTAGTTCACGAGTTCGTGACGGCAAAGACTCTCGATGAGAAGCATGAGGCAAATTCCACGGATTTAAACCGGTTCGTTGAACGATTGTCGCATGGCGCAGTAACGTCCATAGAACCGGGACGTCTGTATGGACCCTTTGCGGTCCCAGGCATGCCATTGCTTTCCTCCAAAGCGCATTTATTTGTAGGTAAAGCCGTGCGGCGGATGAGATGACGTGCGAACCATCACGAATTCCCCCCGTTGCGGTAGATGTAGCCGTCGCAAAGTGAACAGCCGGAACAAAAACATCGCCCTGCCTCTTGATGACCCTAATTGGCAACCATTTCCACATCTCTTCCAGTTGTCCCATCATGTCGTCCCATTAGGCTAAAGTATAAGACTCATGGGAACGAAAACGGTCCTAATCTGGTGGGCGTTGCTGTGCCCAAGCACCCAGTGCAAAGCCTGGATCAGGATGCTTAGACAAAGCCGGATCGATACCGAAGGCGTAATGGATAACTAAACTGTCCAGAGATTAGGCGAGAGTCGTCCTGCCCGAACGCTATAGATACCCGCATACGCCATCGGCTCTCGGGTAATCGTTTCCCAGTAGGTTCCATATGTCTTACACTGACTTGCATATAGAGCGACCAGCTCATCGATCGAGAGTTGATCCGTTTTATAGTCTACGACATGCCACCCCAGCTCAGTTCGATACAAAAGATCAATCACCCCAGACAGGATGGTAGACGTAGGTCCGTCGTTCAGCTGGATCGAAAACGGGACCTCGGCCAGTCGAACGGTTGCACGTTGAACTTCGCCCCAAAAATCGGAGGTGCGAATCCTCGCAATGGTCTCGATGGCTTCCGGGACCACGTTCAAAAGTTCTTCATTGTCCCGACTCTGCCAACGAGCGAATGCGGTGAGTTCCTCGGTAGCCAATTCGGGTCGGCGCGTCAGATGTTCGAGCAGCGCATGGATCAGAGTTCCCCAAGCCGCTCCCGTCGTCGGGCCGATTTCCGCCGTTTCGGATCGACGCCCACCGTGGGACGACAAATCAGTGACTGAAGTGATCTGATACGAGGCTATCTTCACTGCCTCATGGCGCTCTTCACGAAGCTGCATAGCGCCCCGCATTGCGTGGCCGTCAAGTTCAAAAGGGCCGGCCTCTGCCGTTCTCATAACCGATGGGATTTCTAATTCCGGCACGTTTATAAGGAATGGCCCCAACTTAGCCCACGGGCGGCTTCCCCGGCCGCCGTCTTTCGCCCACCGGCTGACGACCAGCAGCTCTTTGGCTCGAGTACAGGCTACATACAAGAGACGGTCTTCTTCCGCCTCGACATAGGCGCGTTCCGCTTCCTCGTGGGCATCCCAGTCTTGAGGATGGCCAATCGTTTCACGGGCCCACTCGCCTTTTGGACGGGACAGCTTCAGGTAGCCAATCGCCCCATGATCACGCGTAATGCGGAGATCGACAGTCGCCTTCACACCGCCCAGTGGATCGGCCAAAAACACGACCGGGGCCTCAAGCCCCTTCGCCTTATGAAGGTTCATGATGCGAACCACATTGCTCTGTCCCGGCTCCAAGGGTACGGTCTCGATAGCGCGTTCACCAATCGCGTCTTCCGCCAATGTGACGCCGGCGGAGAGGCTTTCTCCCCGGTCAGCGCTCATCCGGATTTGGTCCACTGTTTGGAGTAACGCTGCGGCTTCGATGCCTCCCGGCCTGTGTGTCATCGCCAAGGCTAGTAAGCCAGTCCGTTCAAGAATGCGGTCCAGTGCGGCACCGGCCGGCAGCGTGCGGGTCCACTGATACATGTGCCAAAGTTCTTCTAGCGCGCGTTGCGTTGTTGTTAGGTCACGCTCGGGCGATGGCGCCGTCAACAAGAAGCTGCCGCCGGCCTGTCGATGGGAGAACAACTCGACATCGCTCAGCCCGAACAATGGTCCGCGCAAGACGCCGATAGCAGCGGGGCCGTCATCGGGATCAGTCAACACACGCAACAGTAAGAGGAACGCATCCACATAAGGGGACTCTGAGACAGTCGAACCCCCACACACTTCAACGGGAAGGTGAAGGGCCTCCACGGCCGCCGCATAGCGATCCAGCGCACGCCTCTTTCGGGTCAGAATCAAAAAATCCCCGGGTTGCCGGTGCCCGGCGTCGATCTCAGCCCGGATATAGGCAGCAATCTTCCTCGCCTCGAATGCAATAATGGACGATTCGTTCACCGTATCCGCGGACGTCAGTGTGACCACCGCAGGGCCACCCGGCGCTTGCACCGTTGCGGGAAACAGCCCCTCGAACGCTGGCTGTTGCGGAGTGGTTTCATGCGGTAGAATTCGTTCAAACGACTCGTTCGTCCAGTCACACAACGCGGTCGTGGAACGGAATGATGTGGTTAACGAGACGACCTCGCCGCCTGTCTGGAGGATCCGCTGTCTGACGCGTTGGTACACATCAATATCCGCGCGGCGAAACCGGTAAATGGATTGCTTCGGATCGCCGACGATGAACAGCCCCCCGTGGCGCAAGGGGACGGCTGTCCATTGGTTGTTGTCGGTGCCCGGGTCGCTCGCCAGTAACAGAAGAATTTCTGCTTGCAGCGGATCGGTATCCTGAAATTCATCCACAAAGAGCCACCGGTATTTCGTTTGGAGTGCATGACGCACGTCGGACCGCGTCCGAAGGAGCACGGCTACGATCTGCAAGAGGTCTTCGTAATTGACCTGCAGCGCCCGACGGCGCCGTTCGATGACATAGGCGCGGCCTTTCACCAGCAACTCAAGCGAGATCCGGTAAACGTACTCGCGCCATGCCTTCAGAAAGGGCTCTACCGTGCCAATGACGAACGCCTCAATGATGGCATCAAGCTGCCCTTTGAGGGCCTTTCGTTCCGCTGGCGTCCCCGGCCAATATTTTTGCGTCATCTTCGGCGGCTTCTCCCACCGCTGGAGGAGTATCGCGACTTCTCGCGGATCGTCGAGATCCATGACTCTGAGGCTTTGGCGAACCGATTGTATGAAGGCGATCAGGGCGCATTCGGGAGCGTCAGAGACGTCAGCGGGCACCAAGGCTAGAAGCCGAGCCCAGCAATCCTCAAATGCTTGCCGCACCGCTGAGGTGTCTGGTATGGACGCGTCACCTGACGGGAACGCGACGTCGGCAAAGGTGCACACTTTGGAGAAGGCGTCATCTAAGTCCGTGGCCGGCACGCCCGCGTTTAGCAAGGCCTGATAGCTCGGAGAGTTGGTCGCACGCTCTTGATCGACAAATTCCCGCCAGAGTCGCTGCCGTAGGCGGACATCTTCGCCCTCCTCTAATTGGCTAAAGCTGGGCGCCAAGCCAGCCTCTACAGGCCGCTCTTGAATGAGGCGCACGCAAAACCCATGAAATGTCCCGGCAAACAGATGTTCCAGCCGACTCAAGGCCTCCTCGAGCCGTGACCGGATTGGCCCGGTCGGCGCCTGGGAAACCGCCTGTTCGAGATGCAACTGGAACCGACCGCGCAGCTCGGCGGCTGCCTTACGAGTAAACGTCACGGCGGCCATGTGCTCGACCGTATAGAGGCCCGCCTCAATCCCCGCTGCCATGCGTTTGGCAAGGCTCTCTGTTTTGCCGGAGCCCGCACTGGCCTCCACGACCATGTTGACACTCAGGTCTCGAACGATGGCGTCCCGGGCGGCTTGGTCCCTGAGTGATCGGGGGTTAGGCATGGCCAGCCAGCTTTCGGTACGGATTGAGGACGATCAGTCCCGTGTTATTCACCTTTCTGAGAGAGGCAGCCGATGGCTCGGATCCGCACGTCCGCGTGTACTCACAGTACTTGCAATCCTCTTTGCTGGTCGTTTGAGGAAAGACGCCGGATCCAATGAGATCGGCCAGGTCGGACATCACCGCATGGGTGGCCGTAGAATCGACCGTACGTTCGAGGCGCCTACCTTCTCCGCGCTGCGTCGGGAAATAGTAGGTGCTGCGGCTAATGTGCCCGGCCACCCCTTGACGTCTCAGCAATTCGGCGGCTGCGAGGGCATACAAGGCATGCTGGAGTTGCCGTCCTCCGGCGAACGTGCCGTTCAGGTCTCCTTTGAGTCGAACCCGTCCGGTCTTGTAGTCCATGACCTCATAGGTGCCGTCGGGCAATCGATCAATCCGATCGATCCGGCCGCGGAGTTTGATTGTCCCCTTTATACCCAGTGGGATATCAACCGGATCAGCACTGCTCAGCGGTTCCCCGTCCGTGGCCATGCCAAATCCCACCTCAAGGCCCACTGTTTCGTGATGGATGTTCTGACGCTCAAGCTGTATGAACACGGCGATGTCTTTCAGAAGAGCCGCGCTCTCTCGCCCATAGACATCCTCAGATGGAGGTCTCGCCGTCGCGCGCAAGCGACCCAGTTCCTCCTGCGTCCGGCGTTCCAGCCAAGCGATAGAATCGGTCTCCGTCCATCCTCCCCGTCGCCGTCGCTCTCGCAAGGCCTCTGCATACAATTGATGCAGGATCTGACCGCGCGTCGCCGCATCGAGCCAGGCGTCTGGCGTCGATTCCCGATCCTCTGGCCCCTCGATGTTCAGGCCTTGGCTGAGAAAATAGCGGAACGGGCAGGAGGCCAACGTCTCGAGACTCGTGGCTGACGCCGACATTCCGGACCGCGCAGGATTTAGAATGTGCGCCGCCGGAACCCAGCCATCGTATTCTGTGTATTGTTCGGAAGCCCTGGCTTGAGCTGCCCTCGCTCCAGCTGTCAGGAGTGGGAAGGCCCGCAGAACGGCATCACGCGCCGCGGATCCTTGCCCACTTAACACCGCCAGCCACCAGCAGGCGTCGCTCGGTGAGAGGTTGGGGGGCCGAGGAACGAGTGACGCGGGCGCTCCAAACGAGGCTTTCAACCCGTTGTACGTCCAGGTCTGTCCGGGATGCAGGAGCCGCCAGGCCTGCAACACGATCCAGGAGGGAAAAGTTTCTCTGCTCTCGCGGGTGTCGTAGCTGGCATAGCTCACGGTGATGTCGCCCGACAGGCCGGCGAGTCGCGTCACCAACTGGTACAAACTCTCGCTGACCTGATCCTGTGAGGTACGTAGCAAGGGATCTAACGCCGTGCGCTCCGCATCCAATAACACCGCATCCTCTCTCAAGGCGGGCAGGACGCTTCCTTCTTCCGCTCCGGCCAAGAACGTACAGCGACGTCCGGTCTCGCCGATATCTTGAAGGCGCGTGACGAACAGATGGCCGGGCTGAGGGCCCTTGGCCAGAATGCGAAGAGTTGCGATGCGCTCTCGTACAGTTGTGAGCACGTCGCAATCAGGCGGCACAGTGTCCAGGACACGCAAGTCGCGGAGGACTTCCCGGAGTGCGGCGACCGCTTGATGATCCATTTCTGTCGTTTTCTGAACATATTCGTCGAGGAAGAACTGGAACATGTCCAACCAGGGTGCCAGAGGAGCCTCGTGCTGCTCATCTGTCTGAGGGATCTGTTCCAGCAGCGTGCGGATCCATGCTCGGACATGTTCGACATGCCGGATTCGACGTTGATACGGAGGCTGTATGTCGGGATCGTCACAGGCTCTGGCACGGTACGACTGAACGAGCGCGGAAAGGGCGGCCTCATAGGTCGCCCGTCCCCATGTGCATGCCGATGTCGCTAGCACCCGCGCGGCTTGGCCAGGCGTTGGACCATCGGCTTCATTCACCACGATGTCGCCCGATTGAAGCATTCTGCGTAATTGACCAGCAGGAAAATTGTCTTCGATCCACCCACATAGGGCTAAAAGGGCTCGTCCGGGACGGGAGAACGTAACTGGCAGACCAGATGCCACCGTCACGGGCCATCCATGCCGATGCGCCTTTTCCCATATCAATGAGACCAATTCTGCGGAGGCACAGGCGATCTCGACCTCATCGAGGGGCACCTTGTTTGCAAGGATGCGTCGGAAGATCTCTTCGACCTCCGCCTCTCGGCTTCCTGTGCAGAAAAATGCCACCGAGCCATCTTCCTGCGGCGGAGGCGCTGATTCGGGCTTTAGAAGAAAAGCGAGGCGCTCACTATCCCGAGACGGGACCGAGCCGACGAGCCGTGCGGTCTTTGCCGCTAAGGCACCCAGTCGTCGAGGCGGTGCGAGCCCAGGTAGTTCCCGTTCGGCCGGCGGAATCCGGATTCCCACGAGGGCGTCGAGTAAGCGCCGCTGCAGTGGGGCCCACAACGTATGAGGCCACTCAAGGACCAGTTCGTGTGACTGGATCACGGATGACAGACCTTGGCTCAAGGCCTCATGATAGAGCCGTGCGCGATCGGCGACGCGATGGTCTGCCATGTAGGCCTCGTAGGCTCGAATCAGTGCGACGAGCTCCCGCTGCTTGTCTGTGGACGTACACCAGGCCGCCGTGTCCAATGCCTCTGCGCAGCCCCCCGCCATCCGAAGCTCGGAAATGGTCTGCCACAAGGCTTCGGCCATAGGAGCGTGATGCGCCATGTGGCGGAAATAGGCCGGAATTGTTGCCGGCAAACGAAGCATCACCCGCATGAGCACCAAGGCGCCCGAGCCCTCGGATAAAAGGGTCACGTGGCGGGATAAGAGGATGGGACCGGCCACCGCTCCCGCAAGATCATCAGGAGTCGTCCATCGGATATTGGCCCATGCGATGCCCAAGCGGGTCAGCCGCTCAGCGATCGTGTGCCCCAGACGCAAAGAGGGGAGGATCACCCACTTGGTCTGAGACGGTCGGCGGACACACACATCCGCGAGCTGTGTGAGAAGGGGATTCACCTAGATGGTCTCCAGAAAAGGGGGCCTCATGGTATCGGGTGGACTTACCTCATGCAAGCAAGATCGCCGTCAAGGTTTCACATCGCAATCTTTCAGGGCGGCAAGACGAATTTGCTCCGTGGCATGGGCCCTTAAGCCTGGATCAGCGAGTACTTGGGCCCGTTTAAAAGCTTGTGCACGTGCGACAAATGCCTGGGGCCCCCTGCATGGACTACAGTCACAGGCCATCACCAGGGGGATCTCATGCGATTGATCACGACGAAGGAATTGCGAATCTTGCACATCGCGCCACGACATCATCACCTCATTCAGAGTCGGCTGGCGATCTTGCGCTATGCCGACGAGTATGGATTCAAAGGCGCCGCTCGACGCTTCGGATTGGATCGCAAGACCGTCCGGACCTGGCATCGCCGGTGGGTGGCCAGTGGGCCGACGGGGTTAGTCCCACGTCATCCGCGCACGCGCCGCCGCCGTATCTCCGAAGAGGCGGTGCGGCTGATCGAGCACGCCCGCCGCGAGCTGCAGTTCGGCGCCATGCGGACCCGGTTCTGGTTGGACCGGGTGCATCACATCCGTGTCGCGGCCGCGACGATCCGCCGGGTCTGTCGAGACCTCGGCTATCCTCCCATCCGACGGACTGGGCCGCGGCACACACGGCAGCCGATCCTGTTCAGCAAAGAGCACCCCGGCGAATGCGTGCAGATCGATGTGAAGGAGGTGAAAGTCGCCGGGCAGAAATGTTTTCAATACACGGCTCTCGATGACTGCACGCGGTATCGCGTCTTACGTCTCTATCCGCGTAAGTATCACGGCACCAGTCTCGACTTCCTGGCCACTGTGCGACACACTCTTCCCTTTCCCATTCGCAAGGTTCAGGTCGACAATGGGACGGAATTCCCCCTGGCCTTTGCGCTGGCCGTGCAAGAAGCCGGTATCCGCTTGCGGCACATCCAACCGCGTCGGCCCGAACAGAACGGCAAAGTCGAACGCAGTCATCGCATCGACGAGGAGGAATTTTGGAGTCGCGCAACCTTTGACGAGTTCACGTCAGCTGCTCAGGCCCTACGCGCCTGGGAGCATTGCTACAACTACGACCGGTTTTCCATGGCTCTCCAGGGCCTGACGCCAGCGGAGAAACTGGCGACGTTTCTCTCGCCACTGACCCCATCATCACCGAACACGCCATGCACACATTCGGGGGCCGCTGCTTGACAAGTCATTACAGTCGCTGATGTTTCGGTCGGAACGCCAATCGTCCCGCGAGCACGCCCTCTTGGATCTGCTGGGCACGCTCGTGGGCGTCCGCATAGCTCGACGCATCAGAGATCGTGAAGCGGATGCGATCGCCGGCATGCCAAAAGTAGACGTCATAGACCAGGCCTGTCCGTCTTTGACGTGCCGTTACCGAGAGTTTTCCAGACATGGCACTACCTCAAATGCGGGATGAAGGGTGGAGCGCTGACCGATTCCGAGGTCCTTTGCGACTTGCTCCCAGTCATAGCGGATGACGCGACCTCGCTTGAGCACCGGGCTGATGGCCCCGGCTTTCGTCCAATTTCGGATGGTTTGCGCCGAGACGCCGAGACGCTCTGCCAGCTCATGCACGGTCAGGTACCGACGCTGTGGGGACGATGTGGTGAATTGGTGGTGTGTGTGCATACAAACAATCTAGAGAATCGCGATTCTGATAAGGGGATAAAGGTCGGACAGGGCCTGCCATGTGCTGGCAGGAATCACCGATTGTGGCTCAGAACGAAGTAACGATCTGGTCCAAGGATACTTTTATCCAGAGGTGTGTCCTGCTCGCCGTCGCGACGGAACGGGATGCGTGGAGATCTCGTGAGAGGGTTTGGGTCTCATCAAACCTTCCATGTGTGAGCATCGGTTTTTCCAACACTCACCGACACTTGAGTGTCGGTACGCCCTTCACTTGGGTGCAGAGTGGCGCACAACGCCTTCATGGCTCACAGCGAAGCGCCGCGATTTTGTTGCATGGCGAGGAGCTAGGCGTCAGGACATCACAACGATTTCCCGACGCCTGGAGAGCCCTGCGCGTAATCAAAATGAATCAAGAGCCTGGTACCAAAAAAAATACCAGAACACGGAAAACGGTCGAGACGAAGGTCAATGATCCTGCACAATCGAGATGTCGAGGAGGTAAGAACATCGGCCAACTACCACGATTTAAACCATTGTTTCTAAAATGAAATCACGCTGACCATGGCATGAGAGCCGGGTCCACACGCGCGGCGTCAGGAAAATCACCTGGGCATTCTTTTAGCGTACCGATAGGAACTATTGTTGGGGATTTTTCTCAATACCAAGCCATGAATAGCCGATACAGCGTCAGCAATGAATACCAAGCGCATTATGCCGAACGGCACAAAGCACAAAATGAACGCTCACTGGCCATCAGTATCCGAGGGAAGCGTTCCCGAGGAGAGTAATGGCATCTTCCAATACGTCACACGAGCAACGATATTGTCCTGGGAAGATAGCGCCCGTCTGGACTTGCCAAACATTCGCGTGTTGGGAATTGAACCGGGCGGTTCCAAGTCCTGCTTTTACGCCGAGACTACCAGCCCTCCGACTCACTGCGCCAATTGTCGGGAAGCGGCCACATTTAGTAAGCACGGATCGAAATGGCAGTGGTTTTTGGATCTGCCCCTACGCAGGGTGCAAGTAGGAATCCACCTGAAGCGGAAACTGTACTTATGTTCTCGCTGCAAGACGGTTCGGTTTGAACCCCTTGCGATGATGGATGACGTTCATAGAGTGACGAAAAGATTGTTACAGTATATAGCCATCGCTTCTCTCACGCAGACGTTATCCAGTCTGAGCCGTGAAATAGGTATGGCTGAGAAAACTATTAGAGAGATCCAGCGAGAATTCATCACGCATCTCGACACACAAGCCGACATTCCGACACCGGTCTACTTGGGACTAGACGAGCTGTGTTTCAAAGACAAGCACAAGAAGCAGAAGGGAACGAAGAAGCAGCCTGGTCGCCGGCGCACACGCCTGCGAGAAACAAATGCTAAAACCCCACATATCATGTTGACCGATTTGCGACGCAAGACAGTATTCGATCTGTTGCCAGACAACGAGTATGAGACGATGGTCAAATTTTTCATGGAAGTGCCAAACCGTGAGCACATAAAGCTAGTGTGTATTGATTTTTATCACAACTATCGGCGTGCGGCACATGCCGCCCTCTCGCACGCCGAGCTCGTGATCGATAAGTTCCATCTCTTGCAATGCGTCAATAGATGCCTTGATGAGGTTCGGAAAGACGTAAAGCCACGATTGAGATCAGCAGAGCGCAAGGGGGTTAAGTACGATAGCCGCATCGTTCGAACGCGACATGCCAATATGACGCCTGATAAAAAAGCAAGTCTCCGCAAGTGGATTAAGAAATATCCGAAACTAGACCAGGCCTATAAAGTGAAGGAAGCGTTCTACTCAATCTGGGACTTGGACGATGTCGAGGAAGCCCGGGATCGATATCGCACATGGTGTGCCAATATCCCAAGGGAACTTATGAAGTACTTCCGTGAGATGATCAAAACGCTGGGGCAGTGGGACCAAGAAATCTTTGCATATTTTAAATGGAAGAAGGTGCTCGGGCCTGAAAGAAAAGGGATTACCAATAGCTTTACCGAAAGTATGAACGGGGTGCTCCGCGAGATGCTCCGCGCAGGCCGAGGCTATTCCTTTACAATCGCTCGGGGCAAGATTCTCTATTCCCGCGCGTTCAGCAAGTTTCAATTCAAGCACAAGTATAGACATTTGCGCAAAAAGGGGGAGCTCTTTCGCCACTACGACTGGCCTCCGTTCTCACACTGCAGTATCCATGATAAGGGCGATCCGGAGGAGGAGGAGGTCCGTGTTTATGGGTTGCCAACCCAGCCTCCTATGCCCAGCCCTTATCTGGAAGAAGTGGCAAGAGAATATTTGTTTGTTCAAGCGATGGGGGAAAAGCGACCACCTCGAACGAAAAATATCAGTATCATCATTGATGAGGAGGGTCGACAGCGGCCTATCAGACGGATCGATTTAAAACAGATTAGGGAATGGCACGAACAAGACATCCACTCTAAATATAGCTTACTGAAAGCCGAAAATACACGTTAGTTCAATGACTTTGATGCTAGCCAATACAGTAGGACGAATGGGCAAAGCTAGGCAACGGTGTAACCGGTCCCGATGACGAGTGTACAGGAATGGGATCCGAGGTGGATCAGTTTACCCGCCTACCCACTTCGACGTTTGTCTCGAAATAGCAATATTGCAAATGCTAAATCTTGAAGAACATCCTCCCCGAGGGCCGTCCATGACCCACGTCGACTGAGCCTCCAGCATCAGATGACGTTGGTGTGGCAAGCCGCTCAACTTCGTTATTCAAGAGGACGGCTCGTCGCTTTCAATTCTCTAACCTTCGAACACGCCCTGATGGCAGAAACGGCATGGTTGAGACAACATGCAGAGATCTATGCAATTTTCGAGGCCACCTTCCTCCTCGAAGGGGTGCTCGTTTAAGTCGATGTCCTCGAGCGAGTCGACTGGTTCACAGATAGCGGCAGAGTAAGTGCCCCACCACACGACCTAAAATGGGCACGTTCAAGATCATCCCTTTCTGGCCGATGTTCTGTGGTGTGCCGGCCTGTCTCTAGACATCATCTATCAAGAGTATATGCGGAGCGGGAACAAGTTCCTATGTCGACACGTTGTACGTGCCGCACAAGATGACGAAATTAAGGGTGCGCCTTCTCCATACAATTTCCAGTCAGATCACTTTGTGTCAAGCCGGTCTACCGATAATTTTCGACAACAGCGATTCCTTGATTGCCGCACATGCAACCAGAAATACTACGTCGCATGTCATTGATATATTAGATGATTAATCGCCTTCGACATGTTGAGCCGAATGGCCTATTTCTCCTGAACTTGGCCATGATGGTAGGGACGGCTTTCCGAGTTTCCGTTCCAACCGAGGAGACTAGAGAGCCGATACCTTATACGTTGACGGCGGCTGGTGTAGCAAGGGAAGGTCCCCTATTGGGATTTCATAGCGACTGCCCCGATGTTGTGCAGTGAGATGAACGTTGTCAGACGTCAATTAGAATTGATGGTCGCAATTCTAATTGTCGCTGAACACGAACACACACTCTTCCCGTCGCGACGGCCACCCTAATGCCATCAACGGACCGACCGAGCTCAGAGAGCCACCGATTGCCTTCCCTAGTGGCTCGAGGTGGATCGTGTAGTGCTCAAGGTTGAGATTGCCTTCGCGAGAAAGGAGTTCCGCGATTGCTGCAAGGCCTTGAGCAGCATCCCTTCGCAATGGAAGTCCATGCCTCCATCGAGCCCCCGCACTAAATGCCGCGCTTCCCGCCTTCGAGTTTGGTAGTGTCGCTTTCAGGACCAGTCTGCTAAACATGACGGGCTGGCCAAGATCAGGTTGTTCAGTCATACAGCCGTGATAGCACGTGCCTGAAATATCTTGTTGAGAATGGGCCCCTCCACTGCACTAGAGTCGCAGCGCCATTGAAGGAGGGACAGTATGTCGACGATCACGCCCAAGGAGTTGACGACACTGAAGATCCCAGACGGTATCACCACATCGTCAAGAGCCGCCTCGCCATCGTGCACTATGCAACGGACTACGGGATCAAAGGCGCGGCCCGGCGGTTTGGCCTGGATCGGAAGACGGTCCGAGCGTGGCGCCGCCGCTTGCAGGCCGCCGGCCTCGCGGGCCTGGTTCGGCGCTACCCGCCGATCCGTGCCCGCCGCCTTGCGGAGTCGACCGTGGTGTTGATTGAACACGCCCGGCGCGATCTGATGTACGGGGCGGTCCGCACCCGGATTTGGCTCGAGCGTGTGCATCGGATCCGGGTCGCCGCGGCTACGATTCGCCGGATCTGCCACCGGCTCGGCTATCCCTCGCTCCGCCGCAAACCCTCACGACGTCCTCGGCAACTGACGCTCTTCAGTCGCGAGCGACCGGGGGACTGTGTCCAGGTGGACGTCAAGGAAGTCAAAGTGGCGGGCGCGAAGTATTTCCAATACACCGCTATCGACGACTGCACGCGCTATCGGATTCTCCGTCTCTATCCCCGGAAAAATCACCAGACCAGTCATAGCTTCTTCAGCACCCTTCGGGCCGCGCTCCCATTTCCCATCCGCAAAGTACAGGTCCACAACGGCGCAGAGTTCTCGCTCGCCTTTGCCCTCACGGTTCAACAGGCTGGGATGCGGCTACGCTACATCAAGCCGCGATGGCCGGAGCAGAACGGCAAAGTCGAACGCAGTCATCGTGTTGATCACGAGGAGTTTTGGAGTCGGTCGACGTTTGCCGGTTTCGCACCGGCGGCCGAAGCCGGACTGGCCTGGGAACACCGCTACAACCACGAGCGCTTCTCCATGGCCCTCAATGGCCTCACCCCGGCCGAGAAACTCGCGACATTCACGGCTCCGTCTCCGCTTCCGTCAGGCACCGTCCTCCCGCATCCGGTTCCCACTTCGACCTCGACCATGGACCCGCCGCCAATCGCGTGTCCTGAGCCACTTGTGCGACCCGTGTTCTCTCACAACCACGACGTAAACCCTGGGGTCACTTCTTGACAAGTCATTACAAAGTGACGGTGGCCTCTATTTTAGGACAATTTCAGGGAGGAGAGACACGAGTAAAGCTTCGTATAAGTTGTTGAAATCTCATTGTCGGGCGCGTATGCTTCGAATAGGAAAGACCCCTGGATGGTGGAATAACTTCGTATCAAACCCCACGCGGTTTTAAGTGGCTGCAAGAGAGTGTAGGGGAACCTATAAGTAGAGCTATCGAACTTGCATCTTTTAAGAAGCAGTATGAATTGGCTTACCCAAAGTGGGCACAGGCAGGGCATAAACCATTATTTGATCAGAGCAACACCCTCAATTCCTAAAGCTTCCAGCCAGTGCTTTCCAGAAGAGTTGATCGACTTCTGAATTCCCACAAGGTGAGATTGCCATAATGCCGTTGCATTTTGACAGCCTCCAAGCACCAGATCACTTACCTATTCTGCTCAAGGAGAAACGAGTTACCTGCATCAACCTTGACAATTTAAATCAAGAGCTGGCCCGAACCTCGAGAGAACTAAGGTTCCTCACTCAGGATATATCTCGACAGGTTACCTATGGGAAAAAGATTAATTGTTTCTTGGATTTTTCTGAACTGTTTACCTTTCTCTGGCCAGATCAGTCTCGATCAAGAAATAAAGCACTAATTCGCTACTTACTTACCGAAAGTTCGATACAGTTTATCCTTCCTCCTGGCAGCATTTTGGAACTCCTGCGAAAGCTGTCTGAAAAGCAGGAAAAGTTACAGCAAGACAAATCTCGGATGGCTGAATTTCTCAAAGGTAGGTTGGCGTCCGAGCTTCTATCTGCATATTTTAGGGCCACGAGAAAGGGGCTGCCACCTGATCTAGAAAATCTCGGCCAGAGCAGTTTTAGCAATGTGCTATCCCAGCTTCAGAATCTGCATAAAGAAAGCCGAGTCCTGGAAGATCTCAGTTGGCTGCTTCAGAGCAAGAGGGTGAGGCCATTGAGTGAGGAGGTGCTCGGGAAACAGACAGACTCCATGCGATTTGACCCGGAGATATATCAAGAAGCGTATTCTCAGCTGACTTCGTATGGGGCAAACAGAGATGCGAATGTCAACGTCATTGACGCTCACAATTACGCGCTTACCTACTACTTGAATAATAACTCGTACAACTCAAGCAATAGTTTCTTTTTGCTTATCACAAGCTCGCCGGTTCCCCTCAGAGTATTCGAAAACATTAAGTGGAAAGAAGATCCTGAGTACGCGCGAACCGCCTTACGTACCTCGTTGGTCCGACATCCTCTTCATCTCTTTTATTACGACAAATTTTTAAAAACGAAGCGTAACGATTCGTCACGCCTAATAGGGTGGCGTCAACATGTCGAAAAACTCTTGCATAGATGGCAGGCAATTCCCACCTATGCTGACTACTGCAGAGGAAATAGATCTCCCAATGAAATGGTTACGTTGCCTGAGCTTGAAGGAGAATATTTAGACAGCTTACGTGCATTCAAAGAATTCTATGATGAAGCACTTCGGCCGAGAGGAGAGCTGCTCTGTACGGATATTTCACAGGAGCAAAATAAGCGTCGATTAAGGGGGATAAGCCTTGAGGACATTGGGACTTCGGCATTGCCTCCGCCGGATCACGGGACATCATTAGACCAGAGAACCATCCTTCTTCTGTTTGATCAATTAATGGCGGACACGGAAGCACAAATCACCCAGCTCAAATCTAGTCTCAAAGTGCTCGACGAAAAAACCCTTAAGACCGCAGATCCTGCGCACGTAGCATCCCAGCTTTCAGAACTTGTAATGGAAAAGAGACCTAATCAGGATTTGCAACGAGTTGAGGGCACAATTGTACTGAGGCCTCGATCATCGTCTGAAGCGAATTTACGAGAAGAGGTCGTCTGGGTCGATATCTATTCAGATTATGCCAGTTTCTTATGGCCAACAAACGTAACATTTACCGAATTTGTCCGAGCCATGAGATATGCAATAAAGGCAATTTCCCAATGGACCACCACTCAGATGAATTCCCAAGTTAGGGGAGTTAGAGAGAAAGAATACTTGGGACTATACTTTTATTTGGAGGACGGTCTTAGATTTGTTCCGCTAGCCGAGCTAGAAGAGCTAACAGCTGAAGGCATATTAAGTCATTGCCAGGACCCTTGGCGGATTCGAAGCTTTCGATTTGGACACGAGATGGGGGACTTCTGTTATGACTTTGTCCCAGACCGCGGCTCACAGCAACAGATCAGCTTTTTGTCACATCTGTTCCGTTCTAAGAAGACGATATCGGAATTCATATGGTGGACGCATGCTAAACACGTGTCACCAGTTGAGCTAGAGAAAATTTTTAGCTCTCTGTTATCCGAATAGTGGACTTACCAAGGGTAGTTTTTCAGAGGAAATGCAAATCCAACGCATTGAGATTGAGAAGGAGAATATTTATGGGAACACTGCCAGTATCATGTTCAGTGCAGATGTTTTGGAATTTGAGTGTTCGCAGGAATCTTCAAAGCGAGGCATTGTGTTTCGGGCATCCTTTGGTGGCATAAGAGGGAGAATTCGACAAATTACTGTCATGTGTCACTCTGAGCGATCGGGCATTATGCTTTGTCAGAACCTAAGAGGCAAGGAGTGTAGCGTGTCCTGTAATGAAATACCCATAAGAACCTTGCCCGAAACCCGTCGAGTTGGTGGCATTCCTCACACCTATTGGAGAGGGCCAACGGCAACTATCGAGACCAGGGCTCACGTTGCCATTGGGTATGATCCTCCAGACTTCAATGTTACTTATGAAATACAAATAGAGGCTGATCGAACTCCAGGATTTGTTCGTGCAGATATGCCGAAGGATGATTGTTATTATTGCTCAGTAGCTGTGGCTCTGCGATGAAAAGATACAGTGGCGTGCGCCATTCGGTGAAGCATGAGAGTGAATTCCGAAATTAAACGAGGGGGTAAAGATGTCAGCGGAGCATTCCCCAATAAGCAACATCTCCCTGTTTATTGAAGCACTGCCGTTCGCATACGCGTATTTAATTGAATCTTTTGGGTACGCCATTCCAAAAATTGCATCAAACATGTTTGATGCAACAAAATCACCAAAAGATGAATTTGACGCGGGCTTGAAGGAGAAAATTGTAAAGTTCGGCACGCTTCTCAATGCTCAAATAGGTTTCTTTTGCGCACTTTTGTTATCGTCTGTTACTGCACTTATACATGCGATGAATACGCCGCTAACTGCTATTCTGGCAGTTGTTTCCTTACTCGCAATGTTGGTTTTTTGGTTCTTTCGTTGGAGTACGATGGCTGAGCCGTCACTAAAAAAACGTGAGCGGATTGACTGGGAGATGAAGATGGCTAGTTACACTAACATCACTATTATGCTTGTTCTTACGCTTTATTCCCGAATCGGTTAAAGCCTGATATCCAAACTAGCTGAGCCCAGTGACCTGCCCCCTGTAGTTGTACCGACCTGAATGTGAGTCAGGCAGCCCGTGACCCGCCCCGCGAATGTAGACCATGTCAATCATCAGCCGAAGTTGACCCTTTGATTCTGATGTGAAGTTGACCCCTCCCCGGGTTGACGGTACATCTGGTTGTGTTAGGCATCTGAATGGCTCGCGGCGCTGACAGGGGACTTGAAGAGCCCCGCCTTCCGCTTCTCTCGCAAGCGATAGCTCTCACCTTTAATATTGATCGTGATGGAATGGTGGAGGAGCCGGTCGAGAATCGCCGTGGCGATAACCGGATCACCAAACACGTCGCCCCAGGCGCCGCGGCTTTGATTACTGGTGAGCACAATCGAGCCCTTCTCATAGCGCCGGGAGATGAGCTGGAAGAACAGATTGGTGCCCTGCCGATCAATGGGGATATAGCCGATCTCGTCAATGATCAAGAGCTGGGGCTGGGCCAGCACCTTGAGCCGGTCCTCTAACCGATTTTCGGAGAGCGCTTTGCCAAGCGTGGCCAGCAATCCCATCGCCGTCGTAAACAGCACACGGTGGCCCTGTTCACAGGCCGTGATGCCGAGGGCCACGGCGAGATGCGTCTTGCCGACGCCGGGCGGCCCGAGGAACAAGGCATTCTCGCCCTGCTCCAGATAGCGCCCAGTGCCTAATTCGCGGATCAGTTTCACATCAATGGAAGGCTGGACCTTGAAGTCGAAGGTCTCCAGCGTCTTCTGGAACGGGAACCGCGCCATCGCCAACCGCATCGCCAGATGCTTGTCCGTCTTGGCCTGCACCTCACGCCGCAGCACCTCCTCTAAAAAGTCCGTATACGACCGCTCGGCCTTCGCCGCTTGCTCGAGTAAACTCGG
>Ga0268299_1000906_pt1 | contig 70403 bp, 55 predicted proteins | sample NOBtaG_FD_193484 | JGI IMG/M metagenome (GOLD analysis project Ga0268299, IMG submission 193484) | Activated sludge microbial communities from bioreactor in Nijmegen, Gelderland, Netherland - NOB reactor | ecosystem: Engineered > Bioreactor > Aerobic > Activated sludge | place: Netherlands... | reverse complement strand
CTTTCAAGGCCGTCCTGGCCAGTCTCACGGGCGAACGCGTCATGCTTCGCTTGGTGTCCATGCTCTTGTTACGGCTAAAATGCCGCACAAAGATGAGGGATTTCTACCGAGCACTCTGTGAGCAGTGATTACGCTCGGTGCGCCACTCCACGCTCGCACTGCTCACAGAGCAGTGGCACACAGCAACCGGCCAGTGGCTGGTTCCACAATGTCCATCACGACGGCTCGGACGGCTTCTGCGGGTCGCACTTGACCTTGAGCACCACGCGCTTGCCGTCGCGGATCACCTCGACCTCGATCACCTGGTTCGGACGGAACTCCATCAGCGACGACATGTAACTGTACACGTCGTTCACCTTGGTCTTGCCGATGCGCACGATGCGATCGGAGTCCTTCATGCCCGCCTTTGCGGCCGGGCCATTCTCGGCCACGCCGCTGATCGCATAGCCCTCGCCCTCCTCGGGCGCGTAGGTCGGCATGATTCCGAGCCGGACCGGCGGCATCTTGGGCGGCGCGGCGCCGTCGTCATTGGCGTGACCATGCGGGTCGGCCGCGGCCTGCCCATGCGGCGACATGCCGCCACCGGCAGCGCCGTGCGCAGGTCCGCGACCGCTGCTGGATGCATCGGTGGTGCGCGTCACGCGCCGCGTCCCGTGTCGCTGAAGCGAGATGTCAATCGGCGAAGCCGGGCCGCTTGGGTCATCGGATCGATCATTGAACGACATCTTGATCGTCCAAACCTCGGCGGTGGCGATGAACTTACCGACCGCATCCATGATCTGCCCGCGCGTTTGATTTCGAACCCAACCGTCAAACGCCGCACGATCGTCGTGAGGCCAAATGACAACGGCCATTTTGTCATCCGTCACGCGGAACTTGCAATTGAATTCCACGCCACCCTGCCGATCGGGCTCGGCATTCAAGATCGCCTGAATTCGTCGGACGGTCTCCCTGGCGCTCGAGGCAACCCGCGGCGGCGTTGGCGCACGCGGTGCCGCGCCTGGTGTCGCCGGTCTCGCCGGCGTTGCGGGCCGTGCCGGGGTCGGCGGTCTCGCCGCGACGGCCGTCGGGCTGCCGAAGGCCACCGGCAGTTTCATCTCCTTGCCATCCCGATCAACGACAATCGTTGTCTTGTCACCCATCTTGAACTTGCCGATCGCGGTCACCAGCGTCGCGTGGCTGGTCGTCTTGATTTCTCCCAGTTGCAGGATGCGATCGCCGGCCCTCACGCCGGCCTTTTGAGCCGCCGAATCCGCCTGCACCTCGGCCACCACCGGCACCGTCTCGCCCTGCTCGCGCAGCACGACACCCAGCCGCACGCCCGTTCGCGCCGGGCCGGCCAGCGGCGCGGCCGGTGGCTCCGGCGCATCCTGCCTCAGCAGCGTCTCGCGGGTCGTGTCGGTCTTGAACTTCGGCCGCTCCGGCGCCGCGTCGATCGCGTCGATCACGTCGGCGGCGAACTGGGCGATCTTCACCGCACCCGGAACGTTCAGCAGCGGCGTGTCGTCTTCAGGCTGGTGATACTGCTTGTGAATGCCGGTGAAGAAAAACAGCACCGGGATGTCTTTGTTGTAGAACGAGGTGTGGTCCGAAGGTCCGCGCCCGCCGCCGCCATCGATGATGCGGAAACCGTATTGCTCGGCCAGTTTGTGAATCGTGTCCTCGAACCCGCCGGTCCGCATGCCGCCGACTTCCAGCTTGTTGTCTTTCAAGCGGCCAATCATGTCGAAGTTCAACATCGCCACGCACTGCTTCAGATCGACAGTGGGATTCTTCGCGAAGTGAGCCGAGCCGAGCAGGCCCAGCTCCTCGCCGGAGTACGCCATGACCAGGATCGATCGATTCGGCGGGTGCTTGGCATAGGCCCGGGCCAGCATCATCACGCCGGTCGTGCCCGAGGCGTTGTCATCCGCGCCGTTGCTGATGTCCTTGAGCGGGTTGAACTTTGCATCGCCCTTGTTGCGAATCCCCAGGTGATCGTAGTGTCCGCCGACAACGATGATTTCGTCCTTGTTCGGCCCGGTGCCCGGAATCATGCCCATGACGTTTCGACAGGGTGACTCGATCGGCTGCACGTCGCAGTTCCCTTTGACGCGCACGCCCTTCAGCAGGGCCGACGCGGGCTTCTCACTCGTCTCGATTTTCTTCTGGATAGCCGCAAGCCCGCCCAATCCGCCGGCCTTCAGCAACTCGTCGGCAAGGGCCTGCCGGATGTGCATGATCGGAATGCCGTTGCCGTCCATGCCGAATCCGCCGCGGCGGCCGCCTGCGGAATCCATTGAATACAACTTGTCGCCGTCCTCATCGTCGATGGGATTGACCACCAGCAAGGCCGCGGCGTCGCGCGAGCCGGCCCGCTGCGCCTTGGACATGAACGACATGGCCCGCGGGCTGAAGTCGTCGAATTTGGGCGCGCGGCGCAGCACGAGCACCACCTTGCCCTCGACATCGACGCCGTCGAAGTCGTCGTAGTCCAGATCCTCATCGACGATGCCGTAGCCCGCGAAGACCACCTCGCCCGAGAATGGACCATTGTCTGAAAACGGCAGCGGCGTGTAGTCGTCGCCGGCCGTCGCGGTCTTGTAGGTCCGACGATCGTTGACGGCGTAGGTCAGTCGTGTGTCGTCGCCGATCCGCGACTTGAGCTTGAGTGTGAAATGCTGGAAGTAGGTGCCCTTGTCGCCGGCCGGTTGAACCCCGGCCTCGCGAAACTGATCCGCGATGTAGTCGGCCGCCACATCGATGCCCGGCTGACCGGTGCCGCGGCCCTCCAACTCGTCGCTGGCGAGATAGCCCACGTCGCGCAGGTAGATCGCCTCGGAAAACACGGCGCTGTCGGCGGACCGACGCGTGGCCTCATCTCCGGCCAGGGCGGTCGAAACCGCCATTGCAATGAACAGAACGAACACGGAGACGCGGCGGCGTCGGTCGTAAAGCATGGTCTGCACTCCGGTGAACAAACGGTCGGCCCGGCAAACGAATGGGCGCGATGCCCTCGAATGACGTTGCGACCCCCTGGATTCGGCTGAATTCCGTTACCACTATGGTATCACGCCCGCCAAATCGCCGCAAAATCGGCGCGATTGCGAGACCTCATACGCCGAGGCCCTACGGCGGTGATTTCAACACAGACGCCTGCCCAGCCGGACTGCCGCCACAATCGCTCGAATCGATTGGTCCGGTAGCACCGCCCTTGTTATCCTTCCCGCACCCATGAGTGCCCCACCCGCCCAGCCCTCCGCCGCGAACGCCATGTCCACTGGGGACGACCGATTCCGGCCGGCCAACCTGCTGCTCAACCGCAATTTCATCCTGCTGTGGGCGGCCTATGGCATCAGCGCCCTCGGCGACCACCTCTCCGAAGTAGCCCTGCTTCGCTGGCAGCACGCGATGGAGTCGCTCGACGGCGACATCACCCGGCGGCAGGCCATCATGACGTTCGCCTTCATGGCGCCATTCTTCCTGCTCGGTCCGGCCTTCGGGGCGCTGGCCGACCGGGTGCCGCGCCGGCTCATCATGATCACGGCCGACATCGTCCGCATGGTCATCATGTTCGAGATGTTCCGCATCCTGTCCGGATTGCAGTCGTTCCTGCTGCCCGGTTACGACGCGGTGGCCCATCCCCTGCAACTGCGCGTGGCCATCATCCCCCTGGTGGCCCTGGGCATCTTCGCGGCGATGTTCTCGCCCGCACGGCTGGCCCTGCTGCCGACGCTCATCCGGCCCGATCAGTTCGTCCGCGCCAATGCCATGACCGCCGGCCTGGGCATGATCGCGACGATCGTCTCATTCACGATCGGCGGCTACCTGGCCCAGAATTACAGCCCGACCGTCAACTTTCGGCTCGACGCGCTCACCTTCGTGGCCAGCGCGTTCTGCCTGTTCCTGATTCGAGCCCCCTTGCAGGCGGCGGCGGCATCGTCCGATCACGGATTCGGAGCGATCATGGAGGGGTTTCGATACGTCCGACGCCATCAACTGGTCCGCGAGATCATCGTTGTGTCGGTCGTGCTTTGGATCGCGGCCTCCATCGTCCGCAGCCTCATTCCCGCCATCGTCAAGGATGTCTTTCACGGCACCTACCAGGACATGGGCATTTACAACGGCCTGCTCGGCGTGGGCCTGCTGGCCGGCTCCATCGCGCTCACCATCATCGGGCCGTCGCTCAAGAGCCCGTTGGCCATCTCGTGGTCGCTGAAGTTCGCCGGGCTGGCAGGCCTCGTCCTCGCCGCTGGCACCGCCTGGCAGTGGAATCGCATCGTCTGCGGCGCCGCCCTGATGGGCGTGGGCTTCTTCGGCGCGGGCATACAGGTCAGCGTCAATGCCATGCTGCAACGCATCGTGCCCAACCACCTTCGCGGGCGCGTCTTCGGCGTGCATGACCTGTTCACCATGGCCGGTCTGCTGCTGGCGACGGGTCTGATCGGCATTCCCGACTGGGGCGCAATCGACCGCTACATCGCGTGGATCATGCTCGGGGCGTCGCTGCTGCTGCTGTGCTTCGGCATCTGGACCACGCGGCTGCGCCTCAATCGCGGACGCTGGGGACCGGCCATCACCTTCTGGGTCAACCTCAGCGCGTTTCACTGCCGCTTCTGGGCGCGGCTCAAGCGACCCGGGCTCTGCACCATTCCCTACGATGGCCCCGTCATCGTCGCCGCCAATCACCACACGACGCTGGACCCCTTCGCCCTCAACGCGGCATCGCCGAATCGCTACATCAGCTACATGATCGCGGCCGAGTTCACCAAGATCCCGCTATTCAATCGACTGCTAAAATCCGTCGACGCGGTTCCCGTGACGCGCAGCGGCGTGGACACCGCATCGGTCAAGGCGGCCCTGCGACACCTGTCCGATGGGAAATGCCTCGGCATCTTCCCGCAGGGCGGCATTCGCAACCCGGCCGAACCGTTTGAGGTGCGCGACGGCGTCGGCCTGCTGGCGTTGCGAAGCGGCGCGACGGTGGTCCCGGCCTATATCGACGGAATTCGATATTCAGAAGGCGTGATCGGCCCGCTCATTCGCCGACACCACGCCCGCGTGCGCTTCGGCAAGCCGGTCGATCTCTCGGAATTCAAGGGCCGCGAGAAGGACCGCGACGCCTACCGCGAAGCCTCGCAGAAGATCGCAGACGCCATCGTGGCGATCCGCGATTCTGATTCGAAGGGACCGGGTTGAACCCGCACGCGTGTTTGACGATCGTCAACCTACCCCAAAGTGCCGGATGCCACTGGCTGCTTGCCGGCCAATGCCAACGCGAAGAAATCATCACCGAAGTAATCACCTCACATTGGAACGCAACTCGGGCGCTCACTGGCAGTCGAGCTGCCAGTGGCACCCAAGCCTTGTTTCTCAATAAGAATGACTACTGCTTCTTGCGGCGCTGCTTGTTCGCCGCCGGCTGGCTTCGCCGGGCCTGGATCTCGCTCATCTGATCGCGCAAGTGGGCGGCATCTTCATACCGCTCCTCGCGAAGCGCCTTCTCCAGGTCGCGCTCCAGTTTCTCAACCGGATCGGCCGGCAGGCGGGCAATGATCTCATCTCGCAGCGACTCCAAGATCGAGGCCTCGGTCGACTCTTCGGCCTCTTCGCCTTCGTCAAGGTTGTCGGCGTAGATGTTCTGAATCGTGGTCAGGCCTGCGTTCACCCGGGCCAGCGCGGTCTTCAACGAACCGCTGCGCAGAGCGCTGTGCGCCTGGGCCCGCGTGTTCATCATGACCAGGTACGGGCGATACTGCTCCAGCACGAGTCGATCGCTCTCCTCGCGTGCGTAGCGCCGGCACAGATCGAGCACGCGGATATTTCGCGCCGTGTCGCGTTCGACGGTCTCGAACTCTTCCAGCACGAACTCAGCAAGGTATCGGTGGTAGTACATCACCGACTCGTCGCGCAGGGCCTGGCTGTCGTCCGGGCTGACTTCAAAGCCCAGGTCGGTGCCGTTGCGCCGTTGGTAGTCGGCCAGGCGGTTCTCATGGTGTTCGAGCAGGGACTCGAAGCCATGCGGCCGCGAACCATCCGGGCGGCCGGTCACTTCCATCTGCAGGACGCCGAGCGGCAGCCGCATCTGGATCTTGACCGCCCCGTCATCGCCCGCAATCTTGCGAACGGTGATCTGGTGCGCTTCGTAGTCCCATCCGGCCAGGATTCTGCGTAAGTCGTGTGATGCCATGGTAAGGCTCCCCACGGGTGTCTTGTCTTTAAGACCCACTGGACAATTATACACCCCGTCATCGGTCGAAGCTGACCGCTTCCCCAGTATTGAGAATGCGGTTCACACCGGTTTTTGCGCGTCTGACCGATAAACCCGGTCGGCCGCGTCGGTTGCATCGAATGCGTCCGTCGATCGTTGCGGTGCGAAAATAATTTTCACATCGCGGACTGTCGGCGGCGCGACGTCGCGGTGATATCGGGCGCGACGTGGCGCTGGCGGCATGTGTTGCGCACCGGGCGATTCCCGGGTGCGGCGGGGAGGCAAGTCGTCGGCGATCGCGGGCGGTTTTGCGTCTGCTTCAACCGCACCCCGAGGCCTACCCAGTAGACCGTTTTCAAATGCCCCGGTTAGTACGCCGCAGGCCGCAAGCCGTTCGCCGTACAATTCAGGGCGACTTCTTCGGCAAAACTTGCCGCAGGCTCCCCCGCCCAGTTACGCTGTAAGGTCGCGTCACTGAATCATAGGTCGCGCCGTATCGCAAAAGTCCACCTTGTTCGAGAGAGGAATTTTAGATGGGGTGTTTCAGATATTGTCGCATGGCCCCGCGCCGGCTCTGTTGCAGCGCCGTCTGTGCCATGCTCTTGATCGCCACGCCGCTGCGTGCCGCGGATGGACTGAGTCCCATCCTGTCGGCCTACGACGATGCGGTCCGCACGTACGTCTCCGCGAGCCAGGGCAACGCTTCAATTGACCTGTCGAAGCACCCCGCCAATGAGACCCTGCCCAAGGTGCAGGCCTACGCCGAGGCCAACGCCGGCACACCCGACGCAATGCCCGCGCTGGTGTGGATGCTGAAGAACGCCCGCAGTGCCGGCGGCATCCCGACCGGTGGCAAGGTAGCCGTGGCCTGGGCAGTCGCTCGAATCCATCGCGACCACATCGCCGACCCCGCGATCAAGGACGCCCTGCCGACCATGCGCTACCTCTCGTTTCAACTCGGCAGCGAACCGCTCATGGCGATCTATCAGGCCGTGGCCGAGAAGAACCCCGATAAGGCCACGCGGGCGCTGGCCTGGTTCAACGTCGCGCAGACCCACGTCGTTTCCGCTGCATCGACCACGCCAGTGAAGGCCGATGGACCGCCGCCGCGTCAACTGGCGAAGACAATCCTGAAAATGCTCGTGACCGACTACGCCGGCACCCCCGCCGCCGCCGAAGCCGAGGCGCTCATCAAGGCCACCCAGGGCACGGGCATCGGCATGGAGGCCCCGGACATCATCGGCCCCGATGAAAATGGCAAAGAAATACGCCTGTCGCAATTTCACGGACGGGTGGTGCTGCTGCACTTCTGGGGATTCTGGTGAGGGCCCTGCCGCGCGATGTTGCCCCACGAGCGGGAGATGGCAAAGAAGTATGCCGACAAGCCATTCACGCTCCTGGGAGTCAACAGCGATCAGAGCCGGTCGGCTCTGAAAAGCACAATGGAAAAGGAAAAGATCACCTGGCCCAACATCTGGGGCGATTCACCGGCGAAGAACCAGATTGCCCGGGCTTGGGAAGTGACCGGCTGGCCGACGCTGTTCGTGCTGGATCACGAGGGCGTCGTTCGGCACAAGAACCTGCGCGGCGAAGCGCTGGAGAAGGCGATCGAGGAGTTGATCGCGAAGGTGCCGCCGAAGGCGACCTTGCAGCCCACTTCACAAGGGGCTGAGCACAGGGCGGATTAGTAGCTCTCAGTTGGCGCCGGGTTTGGTGGTGCTGCTTGGGGCGCTTGTAGGGATTAGATTCTCTGATCCGCTGCGCACGACAATTGGTTGAAACTTGTAGCGCTCTGACGGTCCTCCAATCATCGGCGTGCCAAACGGACAGTGATTGACGAAGAGTTCCGTCTCAATACTGTCCTTTGCCTCGCCACGATTCAGCGATTGCAGTGTCATCATGATGGAGTCGCCGCCGGGAAGCCCAACCCCAATTGTGTGAAACGGATTGTCCGCGGCACGAACGGCCAACGGTTCGCTCAAAGACCAGTTCTCCGGACCACTTGACGAGCGACTGAGCGCCATTCTGTATTCGAGATTCTTGCGATCCGCACGCTCGCACTCAACGGCAAAGCCAACGAAACTTAGATACCGACGGGGTTCAACTTCATATTCAAGTTTGGTCGCCGCAACGCGAATGGGGCTTCCAATCCCCTGAAACTCAGCCGGCCTGACGATGCGTTCGCCTGACTCCGTCTTCACCACAATCGCGATGCCACCCTTTTCCCGGCGAATCGTCCATGTCTCTTTACGATATTCTAATCTGATCTCGACAGCCTCAAATCCGTAAGAATCTCTGTACGTCGGCTCTTTATTCTGTGCCGGCGAATTGGCACACCAGATCAAGACGAGAACAGCCGCAGAAGCGCACAATTTCCGAAGCCAAATTTGCAAAGCCATCGTGATTCCTCTGCATGGCATATGTGCTAGCGCGGAAGTCGCGCTGGCTGCCCTATTGACGCAAACGGCCGCGTCAGGTTCCGTTCGGTTAGGAAACTTCCTCTAATTGACGATTTCAGGATTGGCGATTCGCCCGAGTCGACTTGCGAGGTTTATCGCCCTGTCGCCGGGCTTGCTCAATCTGCCGCATGGCGGCCCGATCGTAGAATCGCTCGCCACAGGCATGACAAACTTCAATCGTAACCGTGATCTGCTGGGTGCCCGGCCCCGGCGAATCAAGTACGGGGCCTCGATGAACATCGGAGGAGCCGCACATCGGACAATGACGCATGATCGGCTGGTCATCCGTCGTATTCGTCGAGCTTTGCTGAAATGAGGACATAGAAGACTTCTTGATCACCTTCTTTCGCGATTTTCCCTTTCGTGTAGATCGCGGTACCTTGGAAGCTGACGCTCTTGATGACATACAATCGCTCCGCTGCACGCTCTCGATTGGGACTCCTGGAGCGCAGGACCTTGTCGATTCCCCGCGCGTTCATGATCGATTCTAGCACCTCTGCTTCCTCGAGTTCGCATTGGCGCATTTCTTCTTTTGCCTTTACCGTGTAACGGACGCGATCCTGAAGCACCAGGCGCTTGATTCGAAGCAGTACATCCATGCACGCACGCCGAATGATTGGGACTTGAATGATTGAGCCTGGCTTCTGGATTCGCGCCTACTTCGTCTCCTTCTGCCCCGTATTCTTCACCGCGTTCAACTCCGCCCGCAGGGCGTCCAGATCGTCCACTTCCTTGGCATGCTCCGCCTGGCTCTCCGCCTCGATCATCGCGTCGATCTCCTGATCGGTCACGATCTCCTTCGGCGTCTGCTCGGTGTCGCTGGCGGCGATGTCTTCGACCGTTTCGAGGAACATGCTCATCCGCTCCTCCATGCTCTGGCTCTGGGCCATGGCCTTTTCCCAGTCGAGCTGTGTCCGCGTCAGATCGGTCTCGCCGAACATGCGTCCGATCTCGCGGGCCATGGTCCCCATGGCCTCGGCGAAGTCGCTCGACGCCTCGGCCTGCCGCTTGACGATCAGTGCATTCTTCACTGCCAGCAACTGCCGTTCGAGGATCTTCTTGACCGTCGCGGTCTTCTTGATCGAATTGCGTATGAAGATGTACTGCCCGTTGTCGCCGATCTGCTTGGCCCGCCGGGCGTTGCGAATGAACTCCTCGGTGAACTTGTTCTGCTCGGAGATGGACTTCTCAATCCGCCGGATGCCCTGGCGAATCTTGATGTCGCGTTCGATGCGGCGGTCTTCGGATGACTTGAACAAGCTCATGACGTACTCCGTACGAATGTAGAATGTTGAACGTAAAATGCAGAAAGGAAGACAAAGTCCTGCCTCCCAACTTTCATTTCTACATTCTTCATTCTACATTCTTCATTCCTTCCTCATTCTTCCGGCATCACCAGCCAGCAGATCACATATACCAGAATACCGGGAAACGCGACCGACAGGATCGAGACAACGACATAGATGATTCGTGCCAGCGTCGGGTCGATCCCGAAATATCGGGCGAATCCGCCGACCACGCCGCCGATCATCCGGTCCTGTGTGCGAACAAGGCGTCCTGTCATCTTATGTCTCCTCTGCGTGCAGCCGCTCAGCCGGCTCAATTTGCCCTCACTAGGAAACTAGTCCGCCTCGGCCGCCGGTTCCGCCCGCTTCGGCCGTTCGCGCCGCGGGGCCGGTTCGTCCGGCTCGGGCGGCGCCTCCGCAGGCGTCTCGGGCGACGCGGTTTCGGCGGCTTCTGCGGTCTCTGGCGTGCCCGTTGGCTCAGCCACCGCCGGCGCCTCCTCAACCTCTGGCGGCTCCTTCGATGCCTCGGGCGTGACGACCACCTCCCGCTCGACGAATACCGTCGGCTCGGGCGAGGCTGCCGGCAACGCCGCGGGCGGCGGGATATCCGGCAGTCGCGCCCACTCGCGCGGGGTCTGGGCCGGCGGTAGCGCCATCGGGACATGCGGCGAGTGAACCGGCGTCATCGAATTGCCCAATGGCAGGCCGCAGCGTCCGCAGAACCGCGCGATGAAATGATTGATCTGCGCCGAGCACCGCGAGCACGTCAGCGGCGTCTGCACCGTGTAGGCCCGGTCATCCAGCAGGTAGGTTCGCAGCGTCTGGGCAAGGGCGATGCTCCCCGAATGAGAGCCGAGCGACATCACGACACGCGTCATCTTCCGCTTGCGGCCGAACTCGATGCTCACGACCGGCGTCGCAGGCGACGGCGAGAAGGCGGCGCTGATGCTCCCCCAGAATGTCGAACCCTGAGCCGGGGCCGGCGGTGCAACCCGGGTGTCCTCGAGGCGAATGCCATCGAGGTACCACGGCGACGTCGCAGCCAGACCGCGCCGCGCCGCGAACTCGTAGATCGCGGACGTCACGTCCCCCTTGCTGCGATCGATCAAGACATCGAGTGACATGGTTCCTTGTGCGTTGAAAAAACAGTGTTTGACGCTTGATTGGCGCGCCGAATCCCGCTGACTCATTCATGGGCGCAGCCCAGCGGCACGACGGGTGGCATGGCCGCGGCTGTTGGCGGCCATGGTCTTGAGTGACCCTCTCATTCAATAAGGCTGCCAACGGCGGAGTCCACATCAGGCAATTCCGATTGCTCAACTGGTGCTTCCGCCACTGCCTTCGAGGCCTCCGCCTCATTCACATGCAGCGATGCGCCGCACTTCCCGCAGAAGGCGGCCGTCATGTTTCGCACCGCCGATGAACACTTGGCGCATATCGGCGGACTTCCTGCGACATAACTCTGTGCGTGCATCAAGAACGCCTGTACGTCATACGCCATCGCAGCTTCAAGACATGTGTCATTAAATCTCAAACGCACTACAGTGCCGGATGCACCCCGAGGCGCAAAAAAGTCCACTCGCACCTCAAGAATGACGATGTCCTGGTTGCGATAATCGCGCCTGTAATGGAACTTTTCACTTTCTATCAGTCCCAATTCCAACGCTGTCGCGTGGCGCTCGATCACAACCGAACGGTGATAGTCGGGCTTTCGTCCCAATGTGTAGCCGCGCCGGGCAACGAACTGGAGTAGTGCCGCCCGCACGGCAAACTGATCCCGCATCACTCTGAACTCACTGTCCGGCATGGCCGCATCACTCAAATAGTCACAACATACTATGCGAAAGGGAGGCAGGATCATGGCCTCTGGCGGCCATGGTCTGAGGCGTCCACCTCGTCAATCGGCATGGCTGCCAACAGCCGCAGCCATGCCACCAAGACTTGAAATCGACTCAATACTCCAACTGCTTACGCATTTGTTATTACGCGTTCACGCGCCCTCCGCCGACTTGTGCCGTTCGCGCACCCGCCGATCCGCCTCGTCGAAGCCCTGGGCCGGGTCCGTAATCAGACCCGTGTCCATTTGCTCCCAGATGTCCATCACCTGCCGGCTGCCCTCGGTCAGGGACGCCCCGGTCTCATCGGCCTCGATGTGCAGCATCGAGTCGAGCCGGTCCTGATAGATCTCGGCCGTGATGGAATCGTTGGCGATCAACTTCTCAAGCGCCACCAGGTCCTTCTCGCTCACCAGGCCCAGGTTGCTGCCCGACGCCTTCGCCCGATCGGTGTTCTCGCGGAGCATCCGCATCCGTGTGACCGTCAACGCCTCCTTGCTGCGAATGTTCAACTGGCGGCTCACCAGCAGTTGCTCGGTCGTCTTGAGATCGAACTCCTGCGCGAGCATGCGCCGCACCTCGGGCGTCTTCTCCTCCTTGCCGCGCTCGAAGATCTCCTGCTTGGTCTTGGCAAGGTCGCTCACCCGCTTCATGAGCCGGTCGCGATCGCGGTTGAGCATCAGCTCCTGCCGCCGCAGCTCGGTGCGAGACATCTGCGACAGGGGCTTTTTGCCGTTTGTGATCCAATCGAATAAGCCCATGGGGCATTCATCCGTTCTTCAACAAATGTAGAATTATGAATGTAGAATGTAGAAATGGGCCATGTTCAAGCCAGAGTCTGTTTCTACATTCTCCATTCTACATTCTTCATTATTCCGCCATTCCCGGTCCGCGCTCGCGCGAAGCGTCCTTGGCCGCCGACTGGCTTGCCTGCGACGGCGTGCTGGTCTTCGCCGGCGAGGGCTTTTCCGTATCGCCCTGCAGTTCCTTGAGAATGTCCGCCTCTTCCTGCGAAATCGCTGTCTCGGCCATGTTCACTTCGAGGCTGCTCACCAGGTCGTCGCTCGCCGCAAGCTGCTCGAGCATTTCCTCGGCGTTCACCGCCGCTTCGGTCAATTCCTCGCTGCTGGGCATCTGGGCAATGCTGCCGGTCTGGGCCAGTTCCAGGTTGTGAATGTGCGTGCTGATGATGTTGATCTGCTTGGAGAGCAGGGCCGCGCTGGTGTTGTGCCGCTGAATGTCGGCCCGCATGCGGGCGATCTGTCCGGCGATGCGTCGCTTGACCACCATCGAAGTCGCGTTCTTGCCCTCGGTGGTGAGCTGCTCTTCCTTTTTCTCCAGCTTGCCGATGTCGTCGTACATGCGATCGACGCGGGCCGAGAGCGACGCCCGCCGCTCGGCCAGCAGATTGATCTTCTTGGCATCGTCCCCCTCGCTGGAGAACAGGCCGCGTACCCACTCGGTGATCGACATCGACGAACTCTCCTTCACCACGACCGACGACCCGCGATAGAGCAGCGTCTCGCCGGATTTCTTCGATACCCTGAGTTCCGGGTCCTTCTTGGCGGTCTCCTCGAAGACCGTTCGCACCATCGGTATCGGCACATCCAACTCAGCCGCAAGCCCCTCGGCGGTCAATCCGCCCGAAAGCAGATCGATGCTGCGCTCGGAGATGATCTCGCGAATGCGGGCGAGCTTGTGGTGCGTGCCCTCGGGGTCAAACAGCTTCATATACCGCGGGTCTATCTTCGCGTCGCCAGAGGTGACCCGCCAGCCGCCGCCGGCCCGCGGTTCGACCAGGACCAGCTTCACATTCCCCAGCTCGGGCGGATGCCGCCAGACCTCCTCGGCAAATCCGCTTGGGCTGCACACCCCGATGACATGCGGCACCTTGGTGTCGGCCATCAGGTTGCGAATATGGGCCACCAGCTGCGCGGCCGTCACCGGCGGGGCCGGGCCCTGGCCATCGAGAAGCGGCTCGGGCGGGGCGATGACCGTGGCCATGGTCACGCTTCGCAACCGGCTGAAGATCAACCAGCGCCGCTCAAATCCGCGCAGGATGATCGACCGGCCATGCGGAAGACGCGCGTATTGATCGCGGTCGAAGACGCGGCGATCGATCATGGCGGCGCGGACGGCCTCGCCGCGGTCCACCTCGGAGCGCGCGAAGCGGCTGCCGGGGATGATCTTGCCCTCGGCCGGGCCGAAGTTGGCATGCGCGCCGGCCAGATAGGCCGACTCGACTTCCATTGCGTGTTCAGCGGCTGTCTTCATTCAATCTCGATCTCGCACCGAACAGCCCTCAATCCAACGACACACCGCACCGGCGACAAAAGCGGGCATATGGCGCGTTGTACGATTCGCACTTCTTCTGAGGACAGATTCGCACATCGTCGCCATTCGCAATCATTCGTCGCTTTCGCCCACGCGCCCGGGCAAACGCACTGATCACCATGATGATCCAGGCGACGCCGATGAATCCGACGAAACACGTTCCTCCGCCACCTGTCGTGAACAGAAACATCGTCAGGCTTTCTGCTTCGCGTCACACCGGCCGGATGGTTCACCGCCCGATCGCCCCTCAATGCAACGCCCTACCGCAGTGGCGGCAATAACGAGCACGCCGCGGATTCCATGCCTGGCACTCCCTGTGCCCGCACTGCACGGTTCGGCAATCCCGGAATCGGCGAAGTTTCGTGCCGATCGAGTCGTGCGGATCCTCGCCGGGCTTGCTCCTGTTGCCCGTACCGAGGATCAGGTGCATCACAAACGGCAGGAACACGAATCCCGCGATGGCCATCGCCCCCCACGCAATGCCCCGGCTCGCCAATATCAGGACAGCCGTCGCCATGCCTCATCCCGCCATCGCCGTCAACTTCGTGCCGCAGAAGATGCAGAACCGATCGTCCTCGCCCGGATAGCCGCCGCACGAGCCGCAGCGCCGTGGATTGGCCACCAGTTGCTTGCCGCACAGAATGCAAAAGTTGTCGCCGGGCTCGGCCTTGGCGTTGCACGACGGACACCGCTCGACCCGGGCCGATGAACCACCCGGCGCTCGCACCGGCGGCGGCGTGGCGCGCGACCGTCCGAACTCGACCACGGGCGGCGCGCTGGTGCGATCGATCACATCCAGCACTTCCTGCGCATTCGCGTAGCGCCGCTCCCATCGCGTGTACAGCCGCGAGTACACCGCATCCACCCATGCCGGCAATCCGTCGCGCACATGCGACGGCAAGTCGCTGCCGCTGGGCCGCTGGCCGCAGACCATCTCAAACAGGATGATCCCGACCGCGTACAAGTCGCTCCGCGCATCCGTGCGGTTCTCGTCGCGCTGCTCCGGCGCCATGTAGGCCAGCGTGCCGGAGATGCTTTTGCCCTCCTGCGAGAGCAGGCTGCCCGACTGCATGATGCTGTTGGTCGTGATCTCGCCGATCTTGCCGAGGCCGAAATCGGTCACGCGCACGTCGGCAATCTCGATGTCGCCGAGGTTCTCGGCCGCCTTGTGCTCGATCAAAATGTTCTCGGGCTTCACGTCGCGGTGAATCACGTTTGCCGCATGGGCCGTGCCCAGCGCCCGCAGGATGGCCGTCAGGATGCGCTGGGCCGGCAGGATCGGCAGACCCTGCTTGTTGGCCTCAATCAGCGCCCGCAACGACGGCCCATCCACGAACTCCATGACCAAATACGGCGTCTCGGCGTACGGATCGAACCCGACGGCCCGAACGATGTTCGGATGGCGCAGGCCATGAATGGCCACGCCTTCGCGCTGCAGGTTTCGGACGTACTGATCGTCCGTTGGAATCTTGATCGCGACGATCTGATCGCGCCAGATGTGGTGATACGCCTTCCACACCTGACCGAAGCTGCCGGCCCCCACCTGGGAGTCCAGCACGTATTCGCTGATGCGCTCACCCGCCTGTGGAACAATCATGGCAATTCCCCTGCGGCCCGGACGCGGCTGCGCGAGCCGGAACTACCGATCCACGTGACGTGCCAGGGATTCACAGATGACGTAATTATATGCGGCGGCGGCGGCGAATCCAAGAATGACCACGAGCCACGTCAACCCCCCTTCGATGTTCCAACTGGCCAGCCACAGGGCATGCACGATGTTGACCCCTGTGTACGCGCCGATCACCCCGATGCTCAGAAACGAGGCTGCCTGCGGGCTGGTCATCCGGGACTGCAGGTCCATCATCGGACGCATGAACAGGTAACTGCTCCACGGCAGGGCTGCGGTCAGCACCAGCCAGAACAGGGTGTACTTCACAACCCGCCCGAAGGCGCGAACCTCCTCGGGATGCTGGTAGCACCAGTACGCGCCGGCGATGACCGCGAGCGTGATGACTGCGCCGGCGATCTTGGCCCCTACGAATTCCGTGATCTTTGAAAGAACCACGCTGATTTCCTTATGCCTTCGGCGGCCAGCTCAAAAACCAATTCAAAGCCGCACTGAAGTACGAGTTCGAATAAAAGGTCCAGCATTCAAGCTCCACCCATTACAGCCCCAATAACACCACTATATAAAGCGGATTGCCCGCCAGGTCCTTACAATTCGGGGTCAACTTTGGAAGGTTCGTTCACCCCTGGTTGCGGGCCACAACATCTTGCAGCGTCGCAAGTTAGGTATTGGGGGCTGTGGGGCAATTATTTGGGCCAGGGCCGATTTCCCGTTGCAGAAAGGGGATTGACCGATACCAGCGGCAATCAGCTCGCCTCTGCCGCCGACTTATACTACCCCGCCGGCGTGCAGCGAAGCGCAGCCGCATGAATCCCTCACGTTTGAAAGGCGACCCATGTCTGAAACCCTCACGCCGCGCGGCCGGGGCTGGCCGATCTGGATCATGCTGATCCTGACCCTCTCCGGACCGCTTGTCTACATGTCGTTCATGAAGAACCCCTGGGTTCGATCGACCGGCGCGCCCATGTTTGCCATCATGGCTCTGGGCGCGGCCGGGGGACTGGTTGTGGCGGTTCGATCGCGGAAGCGCTGGGTCGGCGCGATCGCCGGCGTCAATGTCCTCGCCCTGGGCTTCATGCTCGTCGGATTTTTCTACATGTCGCGGCTGCCGGCCGACCCGGCCTTCGCCGCGCTGACCACCGCCCCCGACTTCACCCTGCCCGATGAATCGGGCACGCCAGTCTCGCTTTCCGGCGAACTGGCAAAGGGACCGGTACATCTTGTCTTTTATCGGGGACACTGGTGACTGATGTGCGTGACGGAGCTGGTTCAGCTCCACGATGTCGCCGAAGCTTTGAAATCGAAAGGCGGACGCACCCTCGCCATCTGCGTCGATGACCCGAAAGATTCCAAGCGTGTGGTGGAGAAGCACCAACTCAACCTGTCGATCCTCGCGGATCAGAACCACGAAGTGATTCAGAAGTACGGCCTCGTGAAGCCGGGCGCGCCGCCCGACGCAAAGGACATCACCGTGCCGGCCCACGTGCTGATAGACCCATCCGGCCGCATTGTCTGGCGATACAAATCCAAACTGGTGCAGGATCGACCGGATCCTGCGGAGATTCGCAAGGCGATCGATGCGTTGTAGACGGCGCGAAGCAATTGTCCGCGCACTGGGCTCATTCAATCCGCGCGATTCTCGCTCGCCGCCTTCAGCACTGTCGCAAGCGTCGTCGTATCGACCTCTGACAGATTGCGCAAAGTGAACTCAACCGTACTCACGCGCTCGTCAGAATGCAGGTCCTGCCGAATTCCCAGGCCCTCGATCTGCGTCGGCGTAAATCGCCCGGGCGCTACATAGAACTGCACCAGCAGCGAATCGCCGTGGTTGGTCACGATCGTTCCGATGCGGCGTCCACGAAAGTCGGAGAGCCCTATCGTCACTTTCTTGGACCAGTCCATCTTCAATCCCGGAAGACACTTGCTCATGCGGCCGAGCAGCTCGAGAAGCGTCGTCGGCTTCCACTGCCGCACGTGATCGTGGTGAATGCCCTTTTGCGAAAGGTGCCACGCCTTGCCGTCGGACTTCCACGGCGCGGCCTTGCCGGTGCCGCCGCCCAGTTTCGCCATGTGTTTGACGAAGACCGAGACCGCGCTAGCTAGAAACGCCTTGAAGGCGGCTGTGTTGATCTCCGCGAAATCGTGAATCTGAATGCGAATCTGATCGTAGTCGGCATTCGCCCGGCGAATGCGCACCCGCTCGAATGAGCCATAAGCATGAATGTCGTCTCGCTTGTCCAGCGGCTTGAGCCCCAGCTTCTTCTGCAGGGCCGACTCGGAAAACGAGCCGCGTGGCGCACGGAGCGACACATCCAGCAGCCACTGCGCCCCCGTCAGAATATGACAGAACCAGGTGACGTCGCCCTGGGCCACGCCCTCCGGTGCCTTGGCCTTGATTTCCACCCGCGAGCGGTCGTTCCAATCGGTCGCTAACAGCGCATCGCCGCCCAACTTCTCGATCGTCTCGACAATGAACGACAGGGCCCGACCCTCCCACTCGATCTTGTGACCCTCGCGGCTGACGCGATCGGTCGTGTGCCAGCGCTTTCCATCCCGCTCCCATGGCATTTTGACATGGGTCTCTTCGGCGACGGTCGCGGCCTTCGCCTTCTCCTCGCGCAACGCCGCGGCAGCCGCCGCCTTGGGATCGAATCGCGGCCGCTCGGCATGGGGGCCGGCAGTGAGCACATCAGCGAGAATACGACCGGTATGCGAGGCCAATGGCGAATGACGAATTGCGAATTGCGAGTTGGATTTTGAACCGGACTTCGCAGTTTTCTTCTTCCCCTTCTTTTCGCCATTTGCAATTAATAATTCGCCATTTGCCACCGCTTCCGGAGTTCCCGCCGCGACGACCGTCCCCCCGCCCTCCCCCGCCTCCGGGCCCATGTCGATGATCCAGTCGGCGGTCTTGATCACATCCAGATTGTGCTCGATGCACACCACCGTGTTGCCCAAATCAACCAGCCGGTGCAGCACGTCGAGCAGTTTTCGCAGATCGTCGAAATGCAGACCGGTCGTGGGCTCATCGAGTACGTAAAGCGTCCGGCCCGTGTTGGGTCGGGCCAGTTCGGCCGCGAGTTTCACGCGCTGGGCCTCGCCGCCCGACAGCGTGTTGGCGCTCTGCCCCAGCGGCAGGTAGCCGAGGCCCACATCGATCAGCGTCTGCAGCAGTCTGCGGATCTTCGGCGTCGCCGCGAACAACTCGATCGCTTCATCCGCCGACATGTTGAGCACGTCCGCGATCGACTTGCCCTTGAACAGGGCCAGCAGCGTCTCGGCGTTGTACCGCGCCCCGTTGCACGTCTCGCAGGTCGTCCACACATCCGGCAGGAAGTGCATCTCGTGACAGACCTGACCCTGACCCTCACAGGCCTCGCACCGCCCGCCGGGCCGGTTGAATGAGAATCGATTGGCCGTGAAACCGCGCACCTTCGAATCCGGAAGACGGGCAAAATGCTCGCGGACCAGATCGAAGATGCCCGTGTACGTCGCCGGATTCGACAGCGGGCTGTTTCCGATCGGCTGCTGATCGACGCTGATGATCTTGTCCACGTGATCGACGCCGTCGATGCGATCGTGCAGGCCGATGGTCGCCCTAGCCCGATGAATCCGCACCTCCAGCGCCGGCCGCAGAATGTCCGTGATGAGCGAACTCTTGCCGCTGCCCGACACGCCGGTCACGCAGACAAAGCGGCCGAGCGGAATCGCGACGTCGATGCCCTTCAGGTTGTGTTGACGGGCGTCGCGAATGACCAGCGCCGGCGGATCGGACTTCTTGTCGGGCACCGGCTCGCCCCACGCCACCGGCCGGCGATTGGTCGGCACGGCAATCGCCGCGTCACCGCTCAAGTACTTTCCGGTCAGTGAATCGGCATGCCGCTTCAACTTCGCCGGCGCATCGGCGCCGACGATGTGTCCGCCGAACGACCCCGCGCCGGGGCCGAAGTCGATGACGTGGTCGCTGGCCGCGATGACCTCGCGATCATGCTCGACCATGAGCAGCGTGTTGCCGAGATCGCGGAGGCGATGCAGGGCCGCGATGAGCCGCTGGTTGTCGCGCGGGTGCAGGCCGATGGTCGGCTCGTCGAGCACGTACAACACACCGGTCAGGCCGCTGCCGATCTGCGATGCGAGTCGAATTCGCTGCGCCTCGCCGCCCGAGAGCGTCGGCGCGGCGCGATTCAGCGTGAGGTATTCCAGTCCGACTTCGTTCAGGAACTCCAGCCGCGAGGTGATTTCGCGCAGCAGATCCGCGGCGATCTTCCGGTTTCGGGCGTCAAACTTGAGCGATCGGAAGAACGCCAGCGTCGCATCGAGCGGCAGGGCACAGACATCGACCAGCGTCTTGTCCTGCACGCGCACCGCCGCCGCATCCGACCGAATGCGTCCACCCCCGCAGGTCTGGCAATCGACATCGGCGACCAGATTCTCCAGCCGTCCGCGATACTGCCACGACATCTTCACGGCTTCGTCGATCGCCGGAAAAAAGCCCTTCCACTGAAACCGCATGCCCGGCGCCTTGTTCGTGTCGGCGGCGATCCACCGCTCACCCAACCCGAAGAGCAACGCCCGCCGATGCGAATGCGACAGCGACGAGACCGGCGCATTCGCGTCAAACCCGATCGCGCCGGCCAGGGCGGTCAGCATCGCCTTGAGCATCGGCTCGTTTCGCGCATGCTCCCACCCCGCCACCGCCCCGCTCAAAATAGACAGATGCGGCCGGACCAGCACCGTATCGGGACTGGTGCCGCGCTGCATCCCCAACCCCTCGCAGGCCGGACACCAGCCGAGCCGGGCGTTGAAACTGAAATGATGCGGCGTGAGCGATTCGTAACTGCTTTCACACCTGGCACACGCCAGATGCTGACTGAATCGGATGGTCTGCTCAGCCGAAGCGGTGCTCTCCTCGCCCCCGGCGACGATGGCGGACATCACGCCCTTGCCGACGGCCAGGCAGTGCTCGATCGACTCGGCGATGCGCCCCCGGCTCGCCGCCTTGATGACCACGCGATCGATGACCAGTTCGACCGCATGCTGTCGACGCGCGTCGATGGTGAGGTCGTCCCCAAGTTCATGGACCACGCCGTCGATCCGCACCCGGGCGTAACCACCGGCCTTGCAGCGAATCAGCACGGCATCCCAACTTTCGGCCGCCCCGCGCTCGATCGGCGCCGCAAGCACGACGCGCGAACCCTCGGGCAGGGCCATCAGTTTCGCGACGATCTCATCACTCGTCTGCGTGCCGATGGGAATGTCGCACTTCGGACAATACGGCTGACCAACCCGCGCCCACAGCACGCGCATGTAATCGTAGATTTCGGTGATCGTGCCGACCGTCGAGCGCGGACTCTTGCTCGCGGTCTTCTGCTCGATCGCGATGGCCGGCGACAGGCCGTACACGTGATCGACCTTCGGCTTGGCGAGTTGTCCGAGGAATTGCCGGGCATATGAAGACAGCGATTCGACGTAGCGACGCTGGCCCTCGGTGTACACCGTGTCGATCGCAAAACTCGTCTTGCCGCTGCCCGATACGCCGGAGCAGACGGTCATGGCGCCACGCGGGATGTTGACCGTCAGGTCTTTGAGATTGTGTTCCCTGGCACCGACGACGACGATGGAGTCTTTCAATTGCGAATGACTCATTGCGAATTGCGAATTGTTCTTAGAGGAACTCCGCTCCGTCTTCTTGTTTCTATTTTCGCCATGAGTAATTAGTAATTCGCCATTCGCGGGCAGCACTTCACGCAACGCCACGCCTGTGTGAGACGCTTCTGCCCGCGCGATGGCCTCCGGCGTCCCCACGGCGACGACGCGTCCGCCCCCCGCGCCCCCCTCCGGCCCCATGTCGATGACCCAGTCGGCCGTCTTGATGACATCGAGGTTGTGCTCGATGCACACCACCGTGTTGCCCGCATCGACAAACCCGTGGAGCACGGCGAGCAGTCGTCGAATGTCCTCGAAGTGCAGGCCCGTTGTCGGCTCGTCGAGCAGGTAAAGCGTGCGACCAGTCGATTGCCGCACGAGTTCGCGGGCCAGCTTGATGCGCTGGGCCTCGCCGCCGGAGAGCGTCGTGCTCGATTGCCCGAGCTTGAGATAATCGAGACCCACGTCGTGCAGGGTCTGCAGCATGTTGCGCACCTTCGGAATCGCGTCGAAGTGCGTCAGGGCTTGCTGCACGTCCATGTCGAGCACGTCGAAGATGCTCTTGCCCTTGAAGTGAACCTGCAGCGTTTCAAAGTTGAACCGATGGCCGTTGCAGACCGGGCACGTCACCCAGACGTCGGCGAGAAAATCCATCTCGATCCGCGTCGCGCCGTTGCCCTCGCAGGCCTCGCAGCGTCCGCCACCCGAATCGGTCGGCACGTTGAAGCTGAAGCGCCCGGGCTGGTAGCCGCGGACCTGGCTGTCGGGCAGCTGGTGATACAGCCGTCGTATTTCGTCAAATAGTTTGATGTAGGTCGCCGGGTTGCTGCGCGGAGTTCGGCCGATCGGCGATTGATCAATGACGATGGCCTTGTCGAGTTGTTCTATGCCATCGATGCCGTCGTGTTCGCCCACCTCGCTCGGCGATTCGCCATTCAACTGCCGCCCCAGCACCGGGCCGAGGATGTCATTGATCAGCGAACTCTTGCCGCTGCCCGACACGCCGGTCACGCAGACAAATCGCGACAGGGGTAGATCAACGGTGACGTTCTTGAGGTTGTTGTGCCGCGCCCCGCGAATCCGCAGCCAGCCGTGCCCGCTCGGCTCCGGTGGCGTGACCGGCGCCTCGCCGGGTTTGGACGGCCGCTTTCCCGCACGGCGTGCGGATGGCGCATCGGACTCGGCGATGTTGGATCGTCGTGGCATGGCGAATCGTGGATTATTGGAGGACGGCGTGGATGGGGCAATGTCTCACAATTGATGCATCGCGATTTTCATTGAGACGATGAGGATCGGCCGTACCTAACGACGATTTGCCTCTTCCGATAGCCCCAACGGGGCGAATCAGCTTCAGCCAAGGGCAACGCCCTGGGAATTGCGTCACCCACCACCTAAAGCCCTGCAAGGGCGCATGAGTATCCTGATACTCTCGCGGAAGCCCACATTGAATCGCCCTTTCAGGGCTCGACTGCACCCGACCAACTTTTTCCCAGGGCGGTGCCCAGGGCTGAAGCTAAGTCGCACCTTTGGTGCTTCGGGTTATCCGTCAGCCACCCAACTCCGTTGACGATTGCCGCGGAGCAGAGGTTCCAATGATTTGCACCGGAGCTCCATCACATCCCGATAGTTTCAACTGGAGCGCCTTCGCGATAGACGGCGCCACATCGATCATCCGCATGTCCCGAATGTCAGTGCTCTTCTCAATTCCAATTCCCGCTGCAACAAACGTCGCCGCAAGTTCCGGCGGCCCCGGCATCTGCCCATGCATACCGCGGACCGGATGATCCCCCCGCGTCGAATCCGTCTCGACCGGTCCGCTTCGAGCCGAGCCGAAGGTCCAATCAGCGCCGGCATCGAGCATCAACACCGCGCGGGGGTTGCCGCCGACCTTCGCGATTTCACTCCGATCGAGAATCGCGCGAATCGGTGAATCTGCCTTGCCCGTGTACGGCGCCAGCGCCTTTCGCACCCGCTCCAGCACCGCCGCATCGTCCGGCGTCTTCATCATGATGCTGCACGAACCGCCGGCGTTCCATCCGACCGCCTCCCAATCCTCCGCCGGCTCCTTCTCATCCTTGCCCGGCTTGATCAGGCCCGCCTGCCTGAGCGCGACGTTCACATGAAACTGCTTCCGCGTCGGCAGAAACCCGTGGTCAGACACGATCGCGACAATTGTATCTTTCAAGATGCCGGCTGTTTGATAGCGCTCGAGCAACTCGCCAATGCGAACATCTGAACGTTCAGCTTCGGCACGGGCTTCGGGCGTATCCGGCCCGTACTTATGCTGGGCGCTGTCCAGTTCAACGAGATGCACCAGCATCAGCCGCGGCTTGTATTGATCGACGATGTATCGCGCCGCATTGGTGATGCTGACGTCGCGATCCTGGCCCTTGCCCAGGGTGTACCGCGTCAGTATGCGAGGAATCAGATCTGGCGGCTGGCAGTGCTTCGACAATTCGTGGAAGGCGAGGTCGTAATTGCCCGGCTGCCAGATCTCGGGAAAGTTCACATCGAGCGGCGCGCCGACGCAGACCGGCCAGCTCACTGCCGCAGTCGTCCAGCCCTTGGCCTTCGCCGCATCGATCAACGTGGGCACTTTGATTGCTGAGTAATCCCAGTACCACTTGCCGCTGCGCTCGACGGTCGGCGGCTCGAAGATCTCGTTGGCGAGTATGCCATGCCGCGCCGGGTGGCAGCCGGTGATCAGCGTGGTATGCGAGGGATAGGTGACCGAGGGAAACACGCCGACAATCGGCGCCTTGACCCCCTTCTCGGCGAGCTTGGTGATGTTCGGCAGTTTCAAACCGTGCTTGCCCGGATCGCAAGCCCAATCGCCCTTGAGGCCATCGACGGAAATGATGAGCCCATACTTGCCGTCGGCGAGCGCATTAGAGACAAACGTGGCATACAACACGATTGAGACAAGAGCAGCGAAAATCGATGTGGTTCTGATCATGGAACACCTGTTGATCGGAGCCGGGCTGTCCTCAGCCCGGCCGGCCCGGTCTCCTCACCCTTGTTGGAAAGGGCCGGGGCGCGGGTGCAGACGCCGGGCGAACCTCACCCATGCGCGGCCACCGGCGTGCGGACAGGCCGGGGGGCCCGCGGAATCCGCAAACTTTGATCGTATCGCGACTCGTGAGGGGAAGGCGTGAAAACAGCCGACGGTGGGATTTGAACCCACGACCTCAGCTTTACGAAAGCCGTGCTCTACCGCTGAGCTACGTCGGCGAGTCGAATCGCGGATTGTATCGTCCAAACCGCCCGTCGCAACCACATCTCGTTGTTGATTGCGCCGCCCTCCACCCTGATTGACGATCGCAACCTCCTGTCATTGCGGAGATTACAGGTCGATTTGCTCACCGGGCATTCGAAACCTGCCAGCTCCGCCACGCTCAGCCCGCCCTGCCCGACAACGGCCGTTCGGCTATTCTGTCTGCCTATGCCCAAGCGAATTCGAATCATCGGCGTGCCTCTCGACCTCGGCGCAGGACGCCGCGGCGTCGACATGGGGCCCTCGGCCCTTCGCGTCGCGGAGATCGACACTCAGTTGGAACGCCACGGCCACGAGGTCGACGACATCGGCGATCTGACCGTCACGGTGCCCGAGACCGTGGTGTTCGGCCGGAAGGACCTTCGCTTTGCCGAGAGCGTCGTCGCCGTCAATGAGGTGCTCGCCGAGACCGTCCGGCATGCGCTTGCCGATGGCTATCTGCCGCTCGTGCTCGGCGGCGATCACAGCATCGCCATCGGCAGCATCGCCGGCTCAACCGCCCACGCCGCCCGCGACGACCGGCGGCTCGGCGTGGTCTGGCTCGACGCCCACGGCGACATCAACACCCCCGAGACCACCCCCAGCGGAAACATCCACGGCATGTGTCTGGCCGTCTCATTGGGATTGGGCGATTCGCGGCTTGTCAATTTGCAGCGGCCCGGGGCGAAGCTGCTCGGCCGCAACGTCGCCCTCGTCGGCACGCGCGACCTCGATGCCGGCGAACGGCTTCACCTCCGCGAGCAGGGCGTTCGCGTCTTCACCATTCGCGACATCGACGAACGCGGTATGGCCGCGGTGATGAAGGACGCAATCGCCATCGCCTCCGACGGCACGGCGGGCATCCACGTGCAACTCGACATGGACGTGCTCGACCCCACCGAGGCCCCCGGCACCGGCACCCCGGTCTCCGGCGGCATCAGTTACCGCGAGGCCCATCTCGCGATGGAAATGATCGCCGACGCCGGCAACATGGAGGCGATGGACGTCGTCGAAATCAATCCGATCCTGGGCTACCGAAACCAGACGGCGGAGCTGGCGGTGGAACTGGTGCTGTCGGCGCTGGGCAAGCGGATTTTGTAACCTGTTCAGCCGCCATCGGCCGACGCGATCGCCGATTCAACTACTCAGGCCGACGGCCTGATCGCAAGTAGCCGGGGCGTGGAGCGAAGCGACACCCCCGGTGCGAGCGGATGAGTGTCTCTCAGCCTGAAGGGCTGATCGTAAGGCGTTTCAACGCCAGCACGCGACGAATCGTGCCACACAGAATACGACGACCCATACAGGGTCGAATGAATTGACAAAAGCAAACCGGGGGTCGCGCTTTCGCTTGACCCCCGGCTATTGACGTCGAGGCTATCAGCCTCAATTCGGGTAGTTCGGATTTCAGGTACGTAAACTAGACGATAATCAATAAGGCACTTACGCCAGCAACTCATGCGCCCGCTTGCAGATCGATGCGAGATCGAGCCGGCTAACACAGGCCTTGCCCGCGGCGTTGAGGTCGACGTTGCTGAAGTCTCGCGCCGCCTGCGGCAGTTCGCGGTAGAGCCGCCGGGCCTCGGTGATGCGGCCGTCCTGCTCGGCGTAAGCGAGGTACCGCGCGATCGTGCCGAACTCGACACCGCCGCCGGCCGCCACCTGGCAACTGCCGTTGCAGCCGTTGCAATAGCCCATCGCATATTGCTCGTAGGCCAGCATCAGCGACTCCTGCTGATCGGCAGTGAGCGGCTTGTGATTGCGGGCGCTGTTGGTGTTTGCGTCGATGATCCGCAGATTCTCCATGTTGGAGCAGATCGCGCTGAACCGTTCATCCGTCAAAATGGCATTGATGACCGTGCCGAACCGATCCCAGCCGGTCTTCTCAAAGCCGGGGATCGTCTCCGGAAAACCGCCTTCGCCATCGCCGCCGCCGCGCCGTCGACGACCGGCCACGCCGCGCGTCGTCTTCATCGCGATCAGGCCCACACCGGCCTTGTGACAGGCGTCCAGCGCCTTGTTGAAGTCCTTGTTGGTGTGCATCAGGTGCGGGTCAGTCGCCACCATGATCGCGTCGACGAAACCGCCCTTGGCCGCGTTGTTCAGCAGGGCGATGCGCTTCTCGATCGGCTGGCAGTGGGTCGAGAAACCGAAGTACTTGATCTTCTTGTCCTTCTTCAGCTTCTCGGCCACGCCGCGCCATGCCTTGTCGGTCGGCCAATCCACACAGGTGTCCGGATATTCGTCGTCGCCGATGCCGTGAATGAAGAACAGATCGATGATGTCGGTCTTCAGGGCCTTGAGCCGGTTGTCGGCCATGCCCAGGAAATCCTCGGGCTTGCGCGGATGGTCCTTGGTGACGAGGAAGACCTCCTTGCGCTTGCCGCTGGTCTGAAACCACTTGGCCGCGTTCTCCTCGCTCAAACCTTTCGGCCGCCCGTAGCAATCGGCCACATCGAAATACTTGACGCCCTTGTTGAAGGCATATTCATACAGTCGGGTGCTGGGGCCGCCGCCGGTGCCCAGTGACAGCACCGGGATCATCTCGCCCGTCTTGCCCAGCTTGCGGCGGGGCAATTCTTCGGCCTTCGGCGCCACCTTCTCCTTCGGATCCGGATCCTCGCCCTTCGCGCGGGTGGTCAACGCTACGGCCGCGGCCGCACCGACCTTGAGAAACTGGCGACGATGTTCGTTCGGCTTCCGATTCGACATGGCTGATTCTCCTGGAAAGGTTCGCGCGAAAATGCCCCGCGAGGCCCGTGGCAACAGTATAACGAATGGACGGCGAAAATACTTGAATCGGCGGGCATCGCCCCGCATGCCGATTTTGCGCGAAATTCATGGATAAATCCGCGGCATCCGTGCGTTGTCTTGACGGGATCACACGGCGAACGTCGTCGCATCGAGCCGCCGCGAGAATCGAGGCCCGATTGGAGCGCCCTGGCGAACATTCCGAGTCGGACTGGGCCGCGTTCTACGTGACCCATCGCGTGGGGCTGGCCGCATATGCCCGCGCCTTGTCGCGCGACGCCGCGGATGCCCAGGATCTGATTCAAGACGTGATGGTACGAATGGTCCGCGAAGGGCGCTCGGCGCAGGGCGCGCGACCGGTCGTATTTCGAGCCATGCGAAACCTGGCGATCGATCGACAACGGCGACGAAAACTGGAAGCGTCCGCGCTGCCGCTCATTCGACCGCGATTTGACGCCCCGGGCGAATCCGAGAATCGGGAACGACTCGAATTACTGGCCGACGCGCTCAATGCGTTGAGCGACGCGCAACGCGAGGTGATCGTGCTGCGGACCTACGCGGGGCTTTCGTTCGAGGAGATCGCGGGAGCCCTTGAACGACCGGTCGGCACCGTCGCCAGCCAGTACGCCCGTGGCGTCGACGCCCTTCGCACCGCCATGAAACCGGAGAAGCACCATGTCTGATCGCGATGTTGAGGCCATGCTCGCCGAGTTGAAGCCCGCGGGGCTGTCGCAGGACGCCGACCAGGCAGTTCTTGCGGCGATTCGCAGCGCGAGTATCGAGCAGGGTGCGCCGACCCAGGAATCCGCAATCATGCCCCCCGTCTATTCCCGACCGATCCCAGCATGGGCCGCGGCCGCCGCGTGCCTGGTCATTGGGACGGCGGCCTGGATCGCTGGTTCTCACGCACGAACACCGGTCACCGTGTCGCGATCCCCGATTGACGTCGCACCGTATTCGGCTGCTCTGGATCACCCGTCCGTTCACCGTGTGCATGTAGAGACCGATGTCTTCGCCGCAACGCCGCGGCGAGGCCTCGATGTCCACAACTGGTCGCCCCAGTCGGGCGTAACCCGGGAGAATCGTTCATGAAGACCGTACTCTCTATTTTGACGATTGCCATATTTTCCATGGGCGCGATGGCGCCAGACGATGAAAAACTCGCGAAGGCCAAGCCCGAACGTGCTGAAACCAAAGCAAGCCAGGACACGCCGGCCGCCGCCATGGTCAACCTCTGGGTGGTGCGTTTCGATCCGGCGCTGCCGCGCGATGAACTGCCCTTCAACGTGCAGGCGACCCGCAACGATCCCATATTCGCGCGTAACCTGCGACGCGACGCGAAGGGCCGCGTGATGACCACAGGCTGGGCCTCGCAGATTTCCATCGCCGACCCGATCATTGAAACCGGCCTGTTTCGCATGCAGGTGATGGAAGGACAGCTACAAACCCTGCTCAAGGCGCCCAATGCCGGCTCGCCCCCGTGGACCGTCGTCGCAGCGCCCCGCCTGCTCGTTCAGTCCGGACAGCGCGCATCGGTCTCGGTCGGCAAATCAGTGTGGCAACTGGTGAAGCAAACCGACGGCTGTCTGAAAGCCGAGGAGGCGCCAGGTGCGATGGAGGGCGTCACGGTCGACCTCATGCTTGCCTGGGTCAAGCCTGCCGAGATGCGCTTTTCGGAAATCACGCTCCGGTCCAGCAGCGTGGCCGCCCGCGAGCCGATGGCCGATGTGCCGCTCGACGTCGGCAAGCCGATCATGGAAACCCGCGAAACGAATCTCGGATTGACGCTCGATCAGGGAAAGATCGCCGTGATCCCCCTGCCCGAACGGCCGGACGACGCGCCGATCCTGGTATTCCTCACGGCGTCGCCGCAGAAATAGAACGTGTGGCACAGGCCAATGGCCTGTGCCGACCGGCCATTGGCCGGTACCACAATCAATCAGTGAGCACGCGCTGATAGATGAGCTTGTCGTCGCCCTCGGCATAAAACGACGGCAGTCTCGCTTCAAGCCGGTAGCCGCATCGCTCGTAGAACTGCCGCGTCGGCTCGTACTGCGGCTTGCCCGAGGTCTCGATGTACACACGGCGACCACCGGCCGCGGCGATCTGCTTCTCCGCTTCGCGAAGCAGCTTTCGCCCCAGCCCGCCGCGCTGCCGCGTGGCATCCACCGCGATCCAGTAAAGATCGTGGCTTCCAAGCGTGCAGGCGATCGGCCCGTGACAGGCGTAGCCAATGACGCGATCGGCATCCTCGGCGAAGACAAAGTGGTATCCCGAGGCCGCGCCCTGCTTCAGGCGGGTCTCCACCAGTTCCACCGCGACGTCCACCTCATCGGGTCTAAAGAAACCGGTTCCCGCGACGAGGTGTCGCACGGCGTCAACATCATCCTGTCGGACATGTTCTCGCATCGTCGGCGCAGTCGATCGATCAAAGCGCGGGGCCGCGCCCTCTTGAGTCTGAAACAGCAAGCTCATACGAACCTAACCCCGTGTGCCACTGCTCTGTGAGCAGTGCGAGCGTGAGTCCATACACCGAACGCAATCACCGCTCAAAGAGCAGTGGCACCCGTAGAACTCTTACGATCCTATTCGACGGCACCCTTCAATATCGCCGGCAGGTTCATCGAGAACGCCGACCGCGGCATCACCTCATCGGCCCCGGCCTCCCGTGCGGCCGCGGCCAGGTCGGCCTGCACATGCGACACATACGCAATCACCCGCGGCGGCGCGGGCCGCGCCTTCATCCTGCGAATCGCCTCCAGCGGATCCCCGCTCGCGTTCAGATCGACGATCACCAGCGTACTTCCGCCATCGCCTGCCGGCGCCATATCGAGCGCTATCGAGAGGCCATCGGCCCCGCGCGCGACTTTGACCGGCGCACCGAGCGATTGGCCGGTCGACGTAATCTTGGTCGAGAACAGCAGGTCGGTGACGTAGGCAAAGACAGCCATGGGAAATTGTTAACCCTTTGAGCGGTCGTGTTGAATGCGAAGTTCGCACCGCAGGATAGCCGAGCAACAGGTGCGGCGTCTGCCCGTATTTGCAACTGCGGCCGCTGCCATGTAACTTTAGGTCCGATCGCGGCTTATGACGTTCAGAGCCGGGCTGTCCTCAGCCCGGTGGACGTGCGGTGTGCATTGAACTCACTAATTTCCGCCCTCCCCGCGTACTCCGGCGTGAGGACACGCCGGCTCTGATCGAATACGGTCCGCACAATTCAGATAACGGGAACCCCATGGACCTCGAATCACTCAAGAATCATCTTCGACAGATCGAAGCCGACGCCAAGTCCGCCATTGAGAAATCCGGCGCGATGGACGCGCTTCGTGCCGCCGAGGCGAAAATCACCGGCGGCCCGCTTGCCGAGGCTATGAAGACCATCAAGCAATTCGACGCCAATCTGCGTGCGGCCGTCGGGGCCGAGATCAACAAGACAAAGCAGAATGTCGGCGGGTGGTTCGCCGCGGCCCGTGACAAGGCCAAGGCGCTGGACGTCGCCGGCGAACGCGCCGCCGCCTCCACCTTCGACCCCACCCTGCCGCCGGCCCACACGTACTACGGCAGTCTGCATCCGGTCACCCGCGTCCAGCGCGAAGTCGAGCGCGTCTTCCGCGGACTGGGCTTCGCCGTGGTCAGCGGGCCCGAGATGGAGACGGATTTCTATAATTTCGAGGCGCTCAACATCCCCGCCGACCATCCGGCCCGCGACACGCAGGACACATTCTGGCTCACCAACGGCTGGCTGCTGCGCACGCACACCAGCCCCTGCCAGGTCCGCGCGATGCAGAAGTACGGCCCGCCGCTCCGCGTCATCGCGCCGGGGCGCTGCTTCCGCTACGAGGCAATCGACGCCTCGCACGAGAACACGTTCTTCCAGCTCGAAGGCCTGCTGATCGACAAGCATATTTCGATCGCCCACCTGATCGGATTCATGAAGCTGCTGCTCCGCGAGGTGTTTCTGCGCGACGTGAAGGTCCGCCTGCGACCCGGTTTCTTCCCCTTCGTCGAACCCGGCTTCGAGCTGGACATGAGCTGCGCGATCTGCAACGGCACGGCGGTCCGGCCCGATCGCACACCCTGCGCCACCTGCAAGAAGAGCGGATGGGTGGAGATCCTCCCGTGCGGGATGGTGCATCCCAACGTGCTGCGCCACGGCGGCATCGACCCGACCGAATGGACCGGCTTCGCCTTCGGCCTGGGCCTCACCCGCCTGGCGATGATGAAGTACGGCGTCAGCGACATCCGCATCATGAACAGCGGGGACCTGCGCGGACTGGTCGACCCGGCACGGCTGAGCGGCGAGGCGATCGGCACGGCAGCTGCCGATTCCAAGTAAACGCGTTGATACACTTCATTTCTGGTGTATAATACAAGCGTCGTCTATAAGCTCGATCGAGGATCGTTCCTGGCAGGTTGACGCTTCATGACTGCTTGGCTGAAACGAGCTTTGGCAATCCTCCGCCGATTCCGCCAGCACCTGACCCGGCCGAAAATGGTCAAGCTTTCCGACTTGGTCGTCGTGCCTCCCGATTCACCGAAATTCAAACGCAATCACGTATTGCTGGGTATTTACACAGCCATTCAAAACAGGCCGGAATTCTTCGACTGCACATTGACCCAGGAGCAGATCTGTCAAATGTTACCCGACGTCGAACCCGAGACCGTGACGACAGCGCTCGACGCAGTAGCGAATTCGGGGCCAATGGTGGATGCTCGTTTTGGACGCGATCCGCGCCAATTCAATTTCACATCGATTCCAGGCGGGTTGAGAGTCGAAGTGATCAAGCCAGCCGAGTGCACATAATCACACTCTCAGTTCGGCGCGGCCGTATGGACGACCCTGAACACGATCATCTCGTTCAAACGCTTCCGCCCATCAAGTAGACCGATTAAGAGCATCCAACTCACGCAGAAACTGAGGCGGCTCGATGATCTCCAACGAGGGAAATCGACTTCGAAACTCCCGCGCTTCCGCCCGCGTCATGTTCATTAGATCGAGCAAGTCGTTGTCGCGAGAAACCACGTACTTGGCTTGGGCTGCGAGTGCGAGATTTACATAATGTGCATCATCCGGATCTCTTGGGTACTGAAATGGCTCCGGAAATACGTCGATGAATGTAGCAACTCGCTCGATATCGCTTATCAGAGCCTTGACTGCGGCATCTGTCAGTGTCGCAAATCTAGAGCGCAACTTCGGGTGCTGCGTCGTTGATTGAATTTCGTTGACGACAAATTCGCTGCAGAACAACTGTACGCGTTCAGCGAGCGCCTGTGAGACGCATCGACCGGACGGGCCGCCCGGGCTGATCAACGCTTGAAAGTAGATGTTGCAATCAAAAACAACCCGAATGGACGCCGTCACTTCGCGCGCCTTTCACGACGCATGTCGTGTTTCGCGCTTTCCAGCAGTTCGGTCAGCTCGTCCTCACTCATGCCGGACTGGCGAAACTCCTCAGCGATCGGCCCGCTGATTTCTTCCAGACTGAGCGGGCGCTGAGCACAGCGTTCCAGCACGCCCGCCGCATACTTCGCTATATCCTCGCCGGCGGCTGCGGCCTTCTCGCGCAGCTTTTCTTCCGCTTCGGGTGAAATGGAGATGTGAAGCGTCATGGCTTGGCTCCGCGTCTCTTGATCATACCGCATTGCAATGGATTTTCCGTGGGAACCGGGTGCTTCTTCCTGTCGTTCGCGTTGTTATCGATCCTCTCCGCCAAACTTGTAGATGCCCGATCGCCGCAGTGCCGCCGCGTCCTCCGAACAGAAACACACGTCAAACCCGCGTTCTCCGCAGCAATCCCAGCCCGACAAACGAAAGCACCAGTGTCATAAACCCAGTCGCACCGCAATTCCCCATCGCCCCGCACGGCGACGACTGCCCCCCGGGCGCCCCAGCCACCGGCACAAAGATATAGACATTGAACGCCTCGCGGCTGCGCGTGCTCTCGCGGTACAGATCGTCATTCGCCCCGCCGGCGACGTCGAAACTCGACTCCGACACGACGAAGCTGCCATCCGAATTGATCCGCTCGACCACGGCCACGTGGCCCGCCTCGCTCTGGGCGATGCAGCCCACGCGCGGTTCGGCCGCCGACCACGGAATGACCGGACTCGACGGATTCGCGCCCCTGGCCACGTTGTCAAAATCGCTCGGCGTCGCGCCGGCAAAGCGATCCAGCGCAGCCCGGTCATAGCCCAATTCAATCAATCGGCCGATCGCGTACCACGTGCTGTTCCCCCGGCTCTTTCCCAGCTTCGGAACGATGTCATCGGGGAAGTTCGCCGACTTGGGGGCGAATCCCGCGCGCCAGAACGGGTTGTCCTGCCGATAGGCCGGCAACTGAAAATCGGGCGCCTGCAAATAATTCGCCGTGATCGTCGCATCGACATCAAATGCAAATGTCTGTACCCAGCCATTGTCGTAGTTAACGCCGTCGCGATCCCAATGATCGAAGGCCCAGCCCGAATTCGGCGCGGCCTCAACCGTCACCGCCGTCCCCGCGGGAAACATGCCCGTCCAGGGCACATCCTGCGGCGATCCATTCACCCGGATGCGACCGCTTCCTTCGCGATCCGACTGCACGGACAGCTTCACCGTCGCGCGGTTCAGCGCGATGTCCTTGCTGTTGTTCTGATTGCACGTGGGGCTGTAGTCCGCCGCCCACGCTTCATAGGCCGACTTCGTGACGCGCAGCTCATACGTCGCGCACGGCAACGAGGCGAATGTGTAGTTGCCATCCCCGTCGGCCACCACGGCATAATCGCCCCACTTCACATGGGCCTGGGCAATCCCCGCGCCGGTCGCCGCATCGGTCACCCGCCCTGAGAACCACGCTTTGACGGGCGGCGGCGGGGCGCCGAAATTCGCGGTCACGCTGCGATTCTGATACATCGCGATGGCCGTCGTCGGATTGGTCCCGGTGAGATCGCCGCTCCATCCGCCGAATTGAAACCCGGTAATCGGCGTGGCGGTCAGCGTGACGATCGCGCCCGACAGATAGCCTCCCGCAGGCGGCGGTGGATTGACCGTGATGCTCCCCGCCGTCGACGGGTTCGCCGTCACGGTGAGAGAAAAGCGCGGCGCCGGCAGAGTCGTGAACACCAACTGATCGCTGTAACCCGTCCCGCCGGAGTTCGTCGCATAAGCACGGACGTAATAGGTCGTGCCATCAAGCAGCCCGGCCATGCTGCTGGTGAAACTCCCCAGCCCCGTACCATTCGTTGTCTTGCTGCTCTCAACCGTCGGTGCGCCACCGGTGTTCCAACAGACGCCCCGCGCCGTGACCGCCGAGCCGCCCTCCGCAATGACCGTACCACCAGACGAAGCGCCGACATGCGTGATGTTGGAGATGCCGGCAATCGTGACCGTCGGAATGATCGCCGAAGCGCCGATGGTGGTGAAAGTCGATTGGGCGCTGTAGGCCGTGCCGGCGGCGTTGATCGCGTACGCGCGAACGAAATAGGTCGTCCCCGTTGACAGTCCGGTGATGAATCCCTCAAACACACCCGCGCCGGTGCCGTTGGCGGTTCTGGGGTTGGAGATGTTGGGATAGCCCGTGGTGTTCCAGCACACCCCGCGGAGCGTGACATTCGATGCACCCACATCCGTCACGACGCCGCCGAATGCCGCGCCGCTCTCCGTCACCTCCGTGATCTGCGAAAGGGTGACCGTCGCCAGGCCGGGCGGCGGCGAGTAGGTCACCGTCAGATCATCCGTGCCGACATTGTTGGCCGCGTCGTGCGCCCGGACGGTGAAGTAATTGTCCCCCGTTTGCAACGGAATCGCGTAGGAACTCCAGTTGTTCGTACCGTTGCAGGTTCCCGAGGCGCCCGTGAAGACGTTTGTCCATGTCACCTGGGTGACGCCGACGTTGTCCGACGCGGTACCCTTGAGTTCGACTTCGGACAATGGCGTTTCAAACATGGCGTCAGTGGTCGGCTGCGTGATGACAATCGTAGGGCTCACCGTGTCCTGAAACGGCGGATTGAAGTGGAATGTCGCGCAATTGTTGGAATCAGACACACTGGAGTTCGTCACGCCAGATGAACTCAGCGCGACGACGTTCCAGCTATAGGTCCCATTCTCGAGGTTGTGGATGGTGTGCTGCGTCCCGGCGACTTGCACGACTTCGGGGCCGCCGCAGAAGTTGCCCGAGCGCAGACGCAGCGAGTACCGGTCGGCATTGGCGACGGCGCCCCAACTGAAGACTACCGAAATGCCGGTGAGGGTCTGTCCGGCGAAGGGTGTGATGAGCGGCGGTTCCTCCAGCGAGGGAACGCAGACTTCCGGCGCAGTGGACTGTCCAGCAATGTTGTGCGCCGACACCGTGTAGCAGTAGATGTTCCCCGGAAACAACGTGAACGGAGGCTCGCTCCAAATCTCGGTCCCGGCCGGAACCTCGGCGACCTGAGCCCACACACCGGCCGGCGGACGGCGCCAGTCTCGAAAGAACAACTCGTTGTTGGAATTGTCCTGCCATCGAACAGTCGCGGTGTCAACATGGCAGGACACACTCAGATTCGTGGGCACCGTCGGCTGACCGGAAGCCGGCGCGGGAATCGCAAGGACGACGGAAAACCCCAGCAGGAATCCCAGTGTTGCCGCGGATTTCATGTTCGATCCCTCAATCGACCAGGAGGCGTGAGTTCGGCGCGGGGTGGGCGATGCGCGGTCGATGTGAACTGCAATTTATCGGATTGTCGCGTCCGAATCAAGGCGATTCCCAGGCGACCAATGGCCAATCGCCCCGGTCCACATAAGCACCGATGAACAATAAGCTTACAGCGAACCTGATGTATGCGATCGGCGAAATCGGATTTGCTGCGTTTGCGAATCGCTGGCAGCGCGCAACTTAAGGAATGCACTCACAATCACGCTACGAAGCGAGAATCGCTCACCTCGTTCGCAATTCGCAATGAGTCATTCGCCATTGCCGTCATTCGTCTTCATCCTTATGCGGCTTGTGCGCCGCGATGATCGCCTGCGCCTCATTCGACGGCACTGGCTCGTAGTGCGACAGTTCGATCGCGTAACTGCCCTTTCCACCCGTCATCGATGAGAGACGGCTGTGATAATCCGCGATCTTGGCCAGCGGCACCTGGGCCTGGATGATTGCCATGTTGCCCGGCAGCATGTCCTGTCCGCTCGGGCGGCCACGGCGCTGGGCCAGATCGCCCGTGATATCGCCCATGTGATCGGCCGGACACGTGACTTCGATGTTGACGATGGGTTCGAGCAGCACCGGCTTGGCCTTGAGAATCGCATCCTTGAAGGCGTACTTGCCGGCCGTCTTGAAGGCCACTTCCTTGGAATCGACCGGGTGGTGCTTGCCGTCGGTGATCATCACCTTGATGTCCTGCAACCGGTAGCCGGCCAGCGCGCCCTGCTCCAGCAATTCGTTGACGCCCTTGCGGATGGCCGGTTCGAACTGTCCGGGGATCGAGCCGCCGAAGATGTCCCAGCTCCACTCCAAAGGCGGCTCGCTGCCGCGCGGCAGCGGCTCGACCTTGAGATAGACCTCACCGAACTGGCCGGCGCCGCCGGTCTGCTTCTTGTGGCGGTGATGACCCTCGGCGGCCATCGAAATGGTCTCACGGTAGGGGATCTTGGGCGGCTTTGTGTTCACGTCGAGTTTGAACTGCCGGTGCATTTTAGACAAAATGACGCGCAAATGCAGATCGCCCACGCCGCTGATCACCAGTTCGTGGGTCTGCGGATCGTGATGGGTCTCGAAGGCCGGATCGACGTCGGAGAAGCGTCGCACGGCGTCCGCGATCTTGGCCTCCTCGCCCCGCGCCTTCGGCTCCAGCGCGAGGCTGAACATCGGCTTGGGAATCTTGATCATCGGCACCTTGCCGTCGTGCGGCTCATAGGTGTCTTCGAAGACCGTGTCGCCCACGTGCAGATCGAGTTTGGCCACGGCGAAGATGTCGCCGCCGATGCCGACATCCGTATCTTTGTGATCGCCGCCCTGAAACTTGATGATGTGCCCCGGCCGCGCGCCCTTCTTTTCCCCGCTGCGCACCAGGTTGGCATCGGGCTTCAGGGTGCCCGACAGACCGCGAATGAACGCATACTTGATGTTGCTCTTGTTCTCGACCGCCACCTTGAAGACCTGGCCGCAGAACTTGCCCTTGGGGTCGACCGGCTTCTCATTGCCGCCGGTCACCAGCACACGCTGCTTGCCCTCGGCCGGCGAGGGGCACTCCTTCGCGAGAAACTCCAGCAGTTCCTTGACGCCGACATCCTTCTTGGCATTGGTGAAAAAGACCGGCACGAACGCGCCCTTGGCGATGGCCAGCGGCACGAAATGATCGACCTCGGACATCGCCACGTCGCCGGTCTCAAGATACTTGGCCAGCAGGTCGTCATCGACTTCCACCAGTCGCTCGACGATGTTCTTGTGCGCCGCGGCCACGTCGCCCAGATCGGTCGTGCCGTCAGTCGCGGTGAAGCAGTTGATCACCGACTTGCCGCCGCCGGCCGGCAGCGTGACGGGCGTCAATTGCGGGCCGAAGGCCTCCTGCAGGGCAGCGAGCGTGTGCTTGAGGTCGGCGTTTTCGGCGTCGATGCGATTGATGACGATCACCCGACCGAGCCCGAAGTTGCTGGCCTGATCGCGCATCCGGCGGGTGTTGACCTGCAGGCCGGCCGCGGCATGCACCACGACCATGGCGACTTCCACCGCCGCGAGGGCCGCGGTGGCATTGCCGATGAAATCGGGCGAGCCGGGCGTGTCGATGAAGTTGAGATGCTTGCCGTCGTAGTTGACGTTGAAGACGTGCGACTCGATGGAGTAGCCGCGTTCCTTCTCCTCGTCGTCCACGTCGAGATGGCTGGTCTTGTCGGCCACGCTGCCCAGGCGGCTGGTCACGCCGGTGTCGTGCAGAAACGCCTCGCAGAGCGTGGTTTTGCCGGAGCCGCTGTGGCCGACGACGGCAATGTTGCGAATATCGTTCATCGTATAATTGGGCATGATGCGATGGTCTCCAGGACGCCAGGGGCGTCAATTGGGTGCCACCCGTCAAGGGTTCCACTGGTCCCGGCGCGCCGGGATCCACCAGTGAGCGGGTGGGGACCGCGAGCAAGCAAGCGTCAGCAGCAACCGAAAAGGCCCCGTAGCTTATCCCGCGACCGCATGGCTCACAAGGCTCCTGCGGACCGCGGATTCCGCGTTGATTTCCTCGCGATGTCCGCAAAGCGGGATACACGGCCATGAATGCCGTTTCATTCGCAGATATCGCGGACGTGTCCATTTTTTGTCGACAAATTGCGCAGCGCGGCGACTCCAGTTTCTCTTGTCCGCGGCCGCCCAGCCATATAATAAATGTGGCGATGTCACGCTGAGGGTCGGAAGATGAATCGCGTCCAATTCGGGTGCTTGCAGGTCATAATAGTCGCGGTTGTTGGCTTTCTACTGGACGGGCAACGTCAATTACTGGCCCAAGACGTAGTGATGGGGCCTGTACCTCTCGCCGTTGAAAAATATACAAATGACGCCATTCCGCTCCGGCAGTACCGAATTGAGCGCCTCTCCTTCATGCCCTTAGCGATCTATTTCTCTGAAAGGCCACGGGTCGACCTAACCCTTCCCGACGTTGGACCTGTCACACTGAACTTTACTCCCGTCTCCATCCGCGCCCCTGGTTATTCGTTGTCGATCCAGCGAGCTGACGGTGCTTTCGAGTCGATCGATCCCGGACCCGAATCCACTTACACCGGCCATGTTGTCGATTTTCCAGGATCAACGGTTGCCGCATCCTCCAGTGAATTTGAATTGATTGCGATGATTCGTTTGGAATCCGGCGCAACCTATTGGGTCGAGCCACTGAGCAATGTTGTCAACGCAGAGGAGCTTGGGGCGATCGAGTTTCCGTGGCCGCACATTATTTATCGCGGCAGAGACACGCTCTGCTCGGGCGGCTGCAGCCAGCCGCAGACCGAAGCGCCTCACACCGCAAATCAGAATGACGTGCCCCTTCCCCACGGCGGCTGCGGCACCGACGAAGTCCCCTGCATCGCCGAACTGGCCATCGATGTCGACTTCGAATACTTCCAGGCCTACGGCGCAACCAACTTCAACGTGCAGGATCGCATCAGCGCCGTCATCAACGTCGTCAACCATCAATTCCAGCGCGACGTCTTCCTCACCCATCGCCTGCAGGCCATCGTTATCCGCACCGCCGAGCCCGATCCCTACACCGCCGCCGGCGCGGCCGATCTGCTCAACCAGGTCAAGGCCGAGTGGATCGCCAATGGCGGCGGCATCCCGCGCGACATGGTCCAACTCTTCACCGGACGCGATCTCACCGGCAGCGACACCGGCGCGGCGTTTGACGCGGCGGTCTGCGACAACGATTTCCACTACAGCCTTGTTCAATCGGATTTCAGCCCGCTCTTCGCCTGCGTGACCGACAACACGGCGCACTTTCTCGGCCACCTCTGGGGCGCGACGCACTGCGCCTGCCCCAATTCAACGATGAACGCGACGCTGAGCTGTGCCAATACCTTCGGTGGAGCGGGCTCGACGACCCTCGCCGACATCAGCAACTTCCTCGAGTCCGCGAATTGCCTCTCGTCCGACGTGATCGCGCCGCCCAACGATCGCTGCGACCACGCGACCGTGGTCACCGAGAGCGGCATCTACGCCGAAAGCAACTTCGCCGCTTCGAACGACGGCGCGGCCGTCATGTGCGGCACGCCCGGCGCCGGCGTCCGCGACATCTATTGGAGCTTCACGCCCGCCGCCTCGGGCCCCGTCTCGGTCAGCACCTGCGGCACGGTTTTCGACACCATCCTGTCGGTGCACAGCGGCTGCCCTGCGACGCCTTTGAACATGGTGATGTGCAATGACGACTGCTTCTTCGCGCCCGGCGCGCCCTGCCCGTTCACCATTCAATCGTGTTTCACATTCAACGCGATCGGCGGCACCACCTACTATGCCCGCGCCGCCCGCTTCGCCGCATCCAACGTCGGACAGATCATCTTCAACATCACCCTGCCGGCCGCCCCGGCCTGCGCCGGCGACCTCGATTGCGACAACGATCGCGATGTCGCCGACATCCCGCACTTCATCCAGGCCCTCATCGACCCGGCCGGATACACCGCAACCCACCCCGGCTGCGACATCAACCGCGCCAACCTGAACGCCGACGCCGCCATCAACGGCCGCGACATCGCCGCGTTCACGGCCCTGCTGGTCGGCGGCCCATGCCCGTAACCATTGTCGATTCTCGACCGACTGAATCCCGCACCATTATTTGTGGAGCCGGCCAATGGCCGGTTCGCGTAAAGTCCATTGGCCTGTATCGCCCGATGCTCATGTGCACTCACGCGCCAACCACGGGCGCTCGCCTCCGCCCACGGCCTCGCCTATCTTCCAGACCATGCACGACCTGCCGCTCATCACGATTCTCGCCGTCGGCTTCACCGCCGCCTGGCTGCTCGGCCTGTTGGCCCAGCGCTTCGGCTTGTCGCCGATCGTGGGCTACCTGCTGGCCGGCGTGCTGGTTGGCGAGCACACGCCCGGATTCCGCGCCGATCCAAAACTCGCGCATGAGCTGGCCGAGATCGGCGTCATTCTGCTCATGTTCGGCGTGGGTCTGCACTTTCACTTGAAGGATCTGCTCGCCGTGAAGGGTGTCGCCATCCCCGGCGCGATCGGACAAAGCCTGGTCGCCACCCTCGCCGCCATGGCCATCTTCTCATGGCTCGGACTGCCGCTCCAGAGCGGCGCGGTCATCGGCATGGCCATGGCCGTGGCCAGCACCGTCGTGCTCATGCGCGTGCTCATGGATGCCGACGTGCTCAATTCGACCCAGGGTCACGTCGCGGTCGGGTGGCTGATCGTCGAAGACATCTTCACCGTCGTATTGCTGGTGATCATCCCGATCCTCGGCACGACGGACGCGACGACCACCACGCAGGCGGCGCCGGGCAACCTCTGGGTCACACTTGGCATTGCGATGCTCAAGCTGGCGGCGCTGGTGGCCATCGTCATTGTGGGCGGTTCGCGGGTCATTCCCTGGGTGCTGGATCGTGTCGCCCGGCTGCGCTCACGCGAGTTGTTCACACTGACCGTGCTGGTCTTTTCCATCGCCATCGCCGCAGGGTCATACGCATTCTTCGGCGCGTCGATGGCCCTTGGCGCGTTCCTGGCCGGCATGGCTGTCGCCCAATCCCCCACCAGCCATCAGGCCGCGGCAGACGCCCTGCCCATGCGCGACGCGTTCGCCGTGCTTTTCTTCGTGTCGGTGGGCATGCTGTTCGATCCCAATTTCATCGTCGAGCAGCCCGTCATGCTGCTGCTGGCCCTGGGCATCATCCTTATCATCAAGCCGCTCACGGCCCTGGTGATTGTCGCAATGTTGAAGTACTCGGCGCGCACGGCGTTGACCGTGGCCATCGGCCTGGCTCAGATTGGCGAATTCTCCTTCATCCTTTCGGACATGGCGGCCAAGCACAACCTCATGGGCGCGCTGGGACACAACGTGCTGGTCGCGTCGGCCATTGTCTCCATTTCGTTAAACCCGATGCTCTTTCGCTCGCTGGGCCGCATCGAAGCGTGGCTGCGCCGGCATCCGCGACTGTGGAATCTACTCAATGGCCCCGCCGAGCGACGGGCTGCCGCACTGAACAAGGATGCCGTGCAGCACATTGCGGCCGCCGCGCCTGCCCGGCGCGCGATTGTCGTGGGATTCGGTCCGGTCGGTCGCAGCGTCGATCAGCTTCTCAAGGAAGCCGGATTGTCCACGGTGATCGTGGATCTCAACATGGACACAATCGCCGAACTGAATGCCGCCGGCACGCCGGCGATTTTCGGCGATGCGTCGTCCGAACAGGTGCTCGAACAGGCCGGAATTCGCACCGCAGCATACCTGGTGCTGACACTTCCGCACTCATTCGACCGCATCGCCGTCGTCAGCACGGCGCGCGGGCTGAATCCCACGCTGCGTATTCTCGTTCGTGCCCGCTACCTGAACGAACGCACGCACCTCGAACAGGCCGGCGCAACGGCAGCGGTGTTCGAGGAGGCCGAGGCGGCAGTCGGACTGGCCCGGCTGGTGCTCGCCGACACCGGCGCTCACGGCGAGGCCATCGAGCGGCAGGTACGCGACCTGCGATTCCGCCTGATCGTGGAGAACATGTCCGGCCTTCGCTCCCGCACGATTCGCGCGGTCATGATTCCCTGGACCCGTGTTCGACGACTGTCTACCGCCGCCCGACGCGACGAAGTGTTGCGACAGATCGCCGCCCAGCGGTTCACGAGATGGCCGGTCATCGACCCGGCTTCCGGCAAGGTGAAAGGCTATCTTCAGGCCAAGGATCTGATCGGTCTGGCCGCGCATGATGACGATTGGCTGCGCAACCTCCGACCGCTGCGCTCACTGCGACCCGATGCCGACGTCGCCTCAACTCTGACCCGCATGCAGGACGAGGGAGATGCAATCTGCGTTGTGGAGGAGGAGGGCACGCCCGTCGGACTGGTGACACTCGAAGACATCCTGGAGCAACTGGTCGGCCGAATTGAAGACGAGTATCCGCATCAGGATGGAACCACGCTCACGGGTGCGCTCAACACCGGAGGCGTGCTGCTATCGCTGGCGAGCGAATCGCGAGAAGCCGCGATCGCCGAGTTGGCGCACGCGATCAGGCCGGAGCACCTCCCGACTGGGGCGGACGTGGCCCGACTCGCCCTCGACCGTGAGGCCGAGTTATCGACCGACCTGGGCTCCGGCGTTGCGGTGCCGCATGCGCGGTGCCCCGGCTTGAAGTCGCCGATTGTCGTTTTGGGACGCAGACTGGACGGCATTCCGTCGTGGTCGCAATCCGGCGAGCCGGTGCGCCTGATCTTTCTGCTGGTGACCCCGCTCGAACGATCAGACCTTCAGTTGTCGTTGCTCTCGCAAATCGCGCGGGTGGTTCGTTCCGCCGATAACCGCGCCGCGTTGCTGAACGCCGAATCGCCGCAGGCCGTCCTGGACTTGATCGCCACGGCAAGCATGCCCGATGCCGCGGCGAAGTAGCCGAGACAACGCGTTCACCCCGTCAAACGTTGCCTGAAATCAACATCCCGCGCCAACCCCACCGCATCCCGCCGTTTCGCTTCTCGGACGCCCGCGCCGTAACCGCAAGTCCAGGCGCGACTTGTGCGCCGTCGGAAATTCCGTCTCGCGACGGGAGCGCGTCGGCACGGCCATTGCCCTTTGCACGCTCACTTCGTCCCGCACCGGGCAGGACGACTGGGGACGGACGCCAACGAGAACCAAATCATGCAACCGACGGCAAGCGAGGGGACGCGCATGGACGAAAACACCTTCCAGCGTAAATTGGCCGAACTGGTGCGGGAGATTGACACCCTGCCCGAAGGCGAAAAGGCGAAGCTCGCCGATCTCGCCGAGGAAACACGCCAGCGACACGCCAAACTGAAACAGACAGTCACCAATTTGCAGGACTCGATTGATTATCTGCGGTTGTCGATCAAGTACCTGCTCTTCGATCTCGAGGCCACCCGCCGCGAGAACGGCTACCTCCGCAAGATGCTCGAAGACGAGTCCGAACAGTGATCGCCGCGGGGGAGTGCGGACGTCTCGTCCGCGTAGCGTCCGCCCTCCGTGGCGGACGACGAATGAGTCAATATCGTGTAACCTAATTACTCCGCCCCACGGAGAGGGGCCGCTACGAATCAACTGTGTAGGAGTTGCAGCCAGAACCCGGCACGCACGCGGCATTCGGGGGAACGCCGCGAAGCGTCAGACGTCGAAATCGAATGCCGGAACTTCGGGGGGAGTGTCCGGCAGGTAGAGGGTCGCTCGGGGGAGCGGCCGCGGCAGATGACAGCGTGCAACAAGACGACGAGCCGAACGGCTTGACGGATTGAGGGGGAAGCAAGGAACGCAGGCCAGGCGGTCTGCGTTCCTTGTCGTTTTTTCAAAGGCAGCAAAATTCAGGTCGTCATTCACGCCAGCCGCAAGAACGCCTTGTCCTTGGACAAGTCAACGTGCAGCGTGCCTCGTTCGATAAACCCTTGGATTCCGATGAGCCGTGGTGCATTCTCGACTTCCACGAGATACGCCGGCATTTGAATCGGCCCCAGCAAGCGCTTTCCGTCAGATAGCACACTTTCGACCTCTGCGAGAATTGCCGGAAGTTGACACGCTTCGCTTCGTGCCAGGCCACCAATCTTGACGCGTCCCATCGTGCGGAATCGCGCTTGCTTCCACATGGCTGGCGGAAGCACACTGACGGGTGCCCCGGTGTCCACCACAGCCGGCTCAAAGAGTGTCCACCCAGTGTCAGTCGCGATGCTGATATCCGCGACCAATCGAATCGCGGCCACGCGGTGTCCGATGGCCAGTGCCGGCGGGTGGTCTCCGCGAATGATTCGCAAATCCACGCGTGCCACGATCACTCCATGATAACTGGGAACTTGCCGCGAATTTCAATAGATGACGGTGGCGTCGTCAATCAGTTGAACCGGGATATCGAGATATCCGGACTTCTGCTGAGCCTGCGCCTTCACAACGCCCGAATCATCGCCGATCGCGACGACACGATTCTTGTGCACCGCGATCCACTTGTTCGCGTACTTGCGCGACAGTCTGCCGTAGTTTTTAGCAATCCAATGCGCGTCGCGCGTGTATTGCTTGCTCGGCAAAAGTGGTTTCCTGGAAGCCTTCACAAAAGTGTCTCCGGTCTAACCACCATTCTAGCCGAGTCGGTCAAAACAAGATAACGCTGACTGATAAACGCGTTCCAGCACAACCACCATACCAGTCGCACGAAATCAGCGCGTAACCCGACACATATTCTGACACCCCCTCTCCCCCGCCGCCGTCTATGATGAGACCATGCCGCCGCCCCAGGACCCCGAGCCGTTGAATGACGCCCGCGCCCCGGCGGCCAACGACCCCTATTCCGCGCTTCGATTCGACAATTATCGACGTTACATCTCCGGCTGGTCCTTCTCGGCCATCGGCCTGCACATGATGAACGCGGCCGTTCACTGGGAGTTGTACATCCGCACCAACAGCCCCATGGCCCTCGGCCTCGTCGGACTGGTCCAGGCCCTGCCGGTCATCCTGCTCGCCCTGCCCGGCGGCCACGTCGCCGACACCTACGACCGGCGGCGCGTGCTGATCGCGGCGCAACTGGGCTTCGCGGTTTGCGCACTGGGATTGGCCGTCGTTTCACGCACCCACGGGCCGCTCTGGCTGGTCTATGGGCTGCTGATCGTCGCCGGCTGCGCCAAGGCCTTCGGCAGCCCGGCCCGCAGTTCGCTCTTCCCACTAATTCTCCCCGAGTCTTTATTTGAAAACGCCGTCACTTGGAACAGTTTCGTCTTCCACGTCGCGGCCACTTTCGGTCCGATCGCGGCCGGATTGCTGATCAGTTACTTCGGCGGCGCCTGGTTCGTCTTCCTGCTGACGTCGCTTGGCACGACCATCTTCGCCCTCTCGCTGCTGCGCGTCCGCCCGAAGCCGAATGTCCGGCAGACCGAGCCGATGTCGCTGAAGACCCTGTTCGCGGGTGCCGGGTTTCTGAAGCGCGAAAAGACCGTGCTCGCGGCCATCACGCTGGATCTCTTCGCCGTCCTTTTCGGCGGAGCCACCACCATGCTCCCCATCTACGCCAAGGACATCCTCATGGTCGGGCCGGTCGGCTACGGCGCATTGCGCGCGGCGCCGTACGTCGGCGCATTCGTCATGGCCTGGGTGCTGGCTCACCGGCCGCCGCTCCAGCGCGCGGGCCGCGCCCTGCTACTCTCGGTCGCCGGCTTCGGCGCATTGACGATTGTCTTTGGATTGTCCACCAGTTTCCCACTGTCGCTGGCAGTGCTGCTGCTCGCCGGGGCACTCGACAACGTCAGCGTCGTCGTCCGGCATGTCCTTGTTCAACTGCGCACGCCCAACGAACTGCGCGGACGCGTCTCGGCGGTGAACACCGTCTTCATCGACTCGTCAAACGAACTGGGCGGATTCGAATCGGGCCTCGTTGCGAAACTCTTCAGCCCCGTGGTGTCGGTGGTCAGTGGCGGAATCGGCACGATCCTGGTGGTCGCGGGCATCGCGCTCGCCTGGCCCGAGATTCGCCGACTCGGCACCCTCCGGCCGGTCCGCCCCGATGGCGACATCACCGAACCCAACGCCGCCATCGATCCGGCCCCGGCGACCTAAGCGGCCGCACTCATTCCTCCAGCACCGCCGTCGGCCACGTGCTCGGATCCATCCACCAGTTCAAATCGTCATCCACGGTAAGCGACTGATGGCCATGCTCCAGATCCTCCAGCATGTAGAACAACCCGATCCGCGAACTCTGCGCCGGGTCGAAGCCCACCAGCACCTCGCTCGGCAAATGCGCGGTCAGCCGGTAGCCATGCCGGTCGACCACCGACGCAATTGGAATCTTCGCGGGCCCGACGAAGGGCGCATCGTCCTGAGCCCGCGGAATCTCGACGCTCGCAGCCGTGGCATCCTTGCCGCGCGGACCGCCACCCATGGGCATGAAGAAGAACTCCTGGCAATAACGCGTCGCCCGCCGCACCTGCCGCGCATCGCGCATGTCCGTCATGATGCGAAGGTGATCCGACTTCCGAAACTCCGCCGGATTGCAATGCGGCAGACCGCGCTTGCCGGCGACCACGCAGCCGAAATAAAGACCCGCGTCGCTACAACCCGCGTAAACATCGCCGAACGGCTCCTCGTCATCCAGCACGCACAGTGGCGGCAACAGATGTCGATCGCCCCACGCCTCCGGGTCGCCATCCAGTTTCGGCGGCCTTTTGAACTGCCGCACCGGGAACTCGAAGCGGAAGAGAAAGCGGTTGGGAACAATGCCGGGGGTGTTCATCGTCATATTCTGATCGCTAGCAAATCGACTAATACGTCAAGAACCCAAGATGTAATTCCGCGTGACGCAGATTGATCCGCACGAACTCATCTTGCGACAAATTGCCGAACGCCGGACTGGGATACCGCGGCGGCTCGCTGCGCATCCGCACAATCGCCCGCTTCAACCGCTCGGCCGCCTCAAGCGTCGCCATCTGGTCCTGCCCGACGGTGCCATCGGGCACGCCGGGGATCTTCACACCGGCCGACATGCCGTCGCGCAGGTATTTCTTTTTCATAAACGTCTTCAAGATGAACCGGATCGGCCACGGCGGCGGCGAGATCGGAAACCCGACGTAGGCGTACTCGATCCACGCCGCCAGATGCGCTAAGACCTGCCCGGCCGTCCAGTTCCCGACCGCCTGTAGTTTGCCCGACTGTTCCGCTGCCATGATGTGATCGACTTCCGCCCTGTACGCGTCCAGATCGGCAAGGCGCACGGTTCGACGCGCCACCGGCTTCGAACTCACGAATGTCGCCATGGCGCTTCTCCCTTCTCACTCTGCCGCGGCGTCCAATGACACCGCCATGCCAAATTGTAGCCGCTGTGCCGCGTGTGTTTGACGCCGGGCACACGCCCCGTTAACAGAGCGTCATGCCCCGCACGCGCCCCCTTCTGTGCCTCTCCGTGAGCGCCATCGCCGCGATCGTGCACCTCATCATCGCAATCGGGGCATCGCGACACATCGAGACCGCCTGGGACGAGGCCGTCGATCGACGCATCGCCATCGGCCTGCGCGATCACCCCCTCGTCGGCGAGCAACCGGTGCTCGACGCATCACAAACCCGTCTGCCCATGTACGCCACCGCCGTGCTCTTCCGCATCACCGGACGCGACGACGTCGCGGTCGCGCGCGTCGCCTCGTGCATGGCCGGCGCGGCGTGCGTCTTCGTCACCGGACTCCTCGGCGGCATGCTCTTCGGCGGCGGGGTCGGCGCGGTCGCGGCCATCCTGCTCTCGTTGTCGCCGTACTTCATCAGTTTCTCGCGCATCGCCATGACCGAAGGCGACGTCTTCTTCGCGCTCGCCATGACGCTGTCCATCACGGCGTTTGTCGCTTACCTGCGGCGCCCCTCCATGCCGCGATGCGTGTTGACCGCCATTTTCACCGCCGGCGCCATCGGCGCAAAGTTTCACGGCATCGTGCTGCTGCTCACCTTTGCCGTCGTTCTGCATTTCTCCCGAACCGGCATCGCCTTCACCACCCGCGCCTCGGTCTGGCGTGTTCGGCGTTTTCAATCCCTGCTGGCCATCGGCTGGGTCATCACCGCGCTCACGCTGCTCATGGCCCACTTTTCAACATCCTGGGCCATCGCGTGCTGGGTACTGCTTCTGCTCACGTGGCTCTACACGGTCTTCTATGGACTGGCCAACGAGACAATTGACGCACGCCCGTGGCCCGCGCTCATGGGCCTGCTCGCCCTTGCCGGACTGAGCTTCTTCGCCCTCATGCCGGTGCACGTGCTGCAACCCGCCATCCTGCGCGAACTGGCCCGGCGCATCATCTCATGGGACCATCGCGTGCCACTGGCCCTCGCGGTCGATCATCTCCGTCTATATTCTGGACTGACCCTCTTCAAACTCACGCTGCCACTCGGCATCATCGCCCTCGTCGGAATCGCGTGGGCCGCCCTGCGCGAACGCGACGAGCCGAAATGGCGTCCGGCGATTCTCACCATCATCTGGTTCGTCATCGCCCTGTGCTTCCTGCCGCTGCGCCAGACCTTCTACCTCATGGGCGTGTATCCGCTCATCATGATCATCACCGCCGGCATGCTCGATCAGATCGCAAGCTGGGCGCGGGGGTACAGCAAACAGATGAAGACGGCTTGGATGGTTGTCGCGGCCGTATTGCTCGGACACTACGCCTGGCGCGTCCGCGCCGCGTACCCCGACTTTCAACTCTACGGCTACGCGACAGTTGGCGACCGCTGGCTCGGCGCGCCGACGCTCGGCTACCGCAACATCATTCAGACGCCCAGCGACGGTGTCGAATCGCTCATCGCATGGTGCAAGCAGAACGTGCAGCCCGGTCAGCGCGTGGTGAGTTACCTCTGGGAGGATCACATCATCGCCCCGCTCATCGCGGACGCGAAGTTCGAGTTCATCCGCCGCGGCCTCTCCGACGAATCCGACACCCTCCCCGACCCACCGCCCATCGACGACGCCGATTACGTGCTCGTGCATATCAATAACAAGCTAGGCTACGGCGACCTCCCGCCGGACATGCCAGATGCGCAGACCTTCGCCGATTTGTTCAAACCGGTGTTCACGTTTAGGCGCAGCGGGCTTGAGATGGCGTGGGTGTACGAACGGATCGAGCCGCGGCCAACCGTCATGCCATCTCGAACACGCAAATGAAACTCGCCAAGTGATTACTTGGTGCAGGCATTTTCGGATTAAGTGCCGCTCCCGGGCAGTTGAACCCGAAACACCGCATAGGCCGGTTGCCGTTCATTTTCGATTGTGCGAGAATCCCTTCTCGCACTCACTATTGCGGTAGTCGCTTCCCGCGCCTGCAAGTCTGTAATAACAAGGCCGCCGCGCCGGTGGAAGAGGTAACCGGAAGCGGCGACCTTGCAATAAGCTTTAGAGAAGTGGTGTTCTTTGCGGGCAGCAACTCGTCAACAATGCACAATTCGCTTGCAGGTTAGCTACCTTGTGCAGACGCTTCGGCATTGGGTTCTACTTCCACGACGGCACCGATGCGCCTTGAGTCTGGCTGTCCATATACATCGGGATGGATATAGAAGCCCCGCTCTTTGGAATCCTTAACAACTTCGACCTGAACGCGATGAGCCTCAGCGTATGGATCCTGTCGAATTCCGGTTATTTGCCAACTAACGCGCGCATTTGGCTTTCCGCCAGCAATTCGGAACTGATTGCCAACAAGTTCTTCCGCGATAAATAGATCTGGCATAGGGGTTCCAACCGCAGTCAGTTGATATCGAAACTCGCGATTGAGAGCGTCAAACCAATCCGGCATGTGAATAATCGCTTTTCCTTGGGAGTCGAGTAGTTCAATTCCGTTATAGATATTCATCATGTCGGGTGACTCAACGAAGGAGTGGTATAGAAACTTGTTCTCCGGATCAAGTGGATGGTCGATCTTGAATGTCCCGGCCGATTTAGAGAGGTTGCCCGAGACGTTGACGGCACCGCCAAAATTAGCGGCAAGTCCACCTCCGGTTTGAGTTACATTGATCCCCATTCCACCGCCAGACTTCTGAATCCAGAGTGCGGTTGAGGGACTGCTTCCGGAAGCTACATTCAGCATTGTTGTCGTGATTGCGGCGGTACCCACACCCACGGTGCCCCCATTGCTGCCTTGGGCATTCATTACGCCGCCTGTCACTTTAGTGAGTGACCCGAAGTCGCTATTCAAATCACTAGCCTGTACAGCACTCGCCTGAATCTTGGCGCTTGTGATGGCATTTGCTCCGATCTTAGACTCCGTAACAGCTCCGTCGGCAATTCTCTGTGACGATACCCCGCCATCCGCAATGGACACGGTGACCGCACCGGCATTTGTGCTGCTGGTCAGTCCATTGGTGCCGGTAACCGAACTAATCCCGCTGCCAGAACCTCCCGTGTTGTCATCTCCCCACACGAGGTTCACGCCATCGGTCTTAAGCACCTTTCCGTTTTCCGCCGCCCCGGTAGCCGACAGCTTTGACAGGGAAATTGCGCCGTTTGCAAGTTTTGCCGAGGTGATTCCTTCATCGGCGATTCCAATCGTTACGTCGCCATTGGTACCTCCGCCGCTGAGTCCCCCGGATACTGCAACGCCTGTGATGTCACCGGATCCATTTCCCGCCGCACCTGTATCGCCCTTGTCTCCCTTGGGGCCCGGGGGCCCCACAGGGCCTTGGGGCCCTTGTATTCCTGGCGTACCCGGGGTACTCGATCCTGCCGGCCCCGCTGGTCCTGTTAGTCCAGTTGGTCCCGTCGGCCCTTGCAGACCCGGAAGCCCCATTGCCCCCATCGGTCCTTCGGGACCGGGGACGCAGCCTTTTCCCGTGGACAAGATAATAAACATGCATGCAATCTGTGTAATTCTGCGATTCGTCATATCTGAATCTCCTTCTTATTGTCAATATTGATCGTCTTTGTCGAGCATGTGGTGGATGGATCACTGACCGGACATTGCCTGGCCACCGATTTGCAGAACTCGCGCATACGCTGCTGCATCGCGCGCCGCTTTCATGTTGCGACCGAACGGGATTAGACTCATCATCGAGTCGCCCATGAAACTCAACGTTCGTCCGGGATCGGGTCGCTCGCGGTGTCCCACGTATCACCCTGATTGATCAAAAGTCGGCTGCATGCTTGTGCAGCCCTGCGCAAGCGCCACGCCAATCATCGTGATTACGCCAACGGTGCAATTCCAGATAGAGAATCTGAGTCTTGCCTTCATAGACTTCTCTCCACGTTCTGCCTGAACATCAGGAACGCTGAGTGCATTGCGACCAATGCAGAACCGGTCAACATTCCGAGTACTCATGCGACACCCACCAAGACGCAGCGCAAAAATCGCACCTTTTTATCTGCCCGGCGAGCCGCAGCCTTGGATCGCCGGCCGCCCCCTCGTACAATGGCGACAGCCGGAATCCGGAGTTTTTAAAATGCAGCCACCCGCCAGCCAAGTCGTTACCCGCCTGCTCAACGACCTCCACCTCGGCCACCCCGCCGCCCGCGAGCGGCTCTGGGACGCCGTTTACCTCGAACTGCACCAGCTCGCCCAATCCCACATGGCCCGCGAGGCCAACGGCCGCACCCTGCAGCCCACCGCACTCGTCCACGAGTGCTACCTGCGATTGATGGAGGCCGGCGACGGGGCCTTTGAGAATCGCCGCCATTTTTTCGCCGCCGCCGCAACCGCCATGCGCCACATCCTCGTGGATGACGCACGTAGACGGGGCCGCGTGAAGCGCGGCGGCATTGGAGCGGCCGATCGGGGCGAGCCCGCTTCGCGTCAGCACCAGGCCGCCGCAGCCAGCGCGGTCACGGCCGGCGGCGAGGGCGCGGTTCACCCATCCGACCAGGATGCGGCCCTGCGCCCGGCTGACGGAGACTTCCAAGTCGGCGCGCCGTCCGCACCCCGGCGGCGCGTCGAACTGGAAGATTGCGCGGCCAGCGAAGCTCCGGACGCGGTCGATGTGCTCGCGGTCAACGAGGTGATGGAGGCGCTGGAGCGTGAGCACCCGCTCTTGGCCCGCGTGGTGGAACTGCGCTTCTTCGCCGGATTGAGCGGCGACCAGACCGCCGAGGCGATGGACGTGAGCCCGCGGGCGGTGGACAACTACTGGCGCGCCGCGCGGGCGTGGTTGTACGGCAAGCTGTCGTAGCCGCCCCCCTCCGTGGGGGCCGGCGTGTCACGCATTCGGCCCAGAGGGCCGACGATGGTTACCAGGGGCTTATGCCCCTGGTAGACGATTGCAGTTTTTTTTTCTTCGTCCGGAGGACGAACGAATCACTCCATTCCAAGCCTGCGTCCGCCCATCCGGGCGATATTGGAATTGGGAGTCGGGATCCAGAGGCCAAAGCCTCTGGCAACCATCGAGCGCCCTGCCGGGCGAAGGCCAGACCGGCGGACCGGAGGTCCGCACTCCCCGGATGTTGTCCCATGTCCGACCCCGTGCTGGACCTGTTCACAGAAGCCATTGACCTCGCCCCCGACGAGCGCACCGCCTACCTCGATCGCTTCTGCGGCGGCAACGCCGAACTTCGCCGCAAGGTCGAAGCCCTGCTCGCGCAGGACGCCGCCGCAAGCAAGACCTTCCTGCCCCTGCCGCCGCCAAACCCCCGGCTCGACGCACTATTCGAAAGGCCCGACGCGCCGGACATGCTCATCGGCCGGACCGTCGGACCCTACACCATCAAGTCGCGCATCGCCTCCGGCGGCATGGGCACGGTCTATCTCGCCCAGCAGGCCAACCCGCGGCGTGAAGTGGCCTTGAAGATCCTTCACGGCGGACTGGCCGGGAGCGGCGTTCGCCGGCGCTTCGAGCACGAGGCCCAGATCCTCGCCCTGCTGCGCCATCCCAACATCGCGCAGGTCTATGAGGCCGGCACCGCAATCGTGGACGTCCCGGACGGCCCACCGCGACGCCTGTCTTACTTTGCGATGGAGTATGTGCCCGGCGCGGCCGGGCTGATCGCCTACGCCGAGGCATTGCACTTATCCTTGCGCCGACGCCTCGAACTGTTCGCCGACATCTGCGACGCAGTGCATCACGGACACCAGCGCGGCATCGTCCACCGCGATCTCAAGCCGGCGAACATCCTCGTCGATGACGCCGGGCGACCGAAGATCGTGGACTTCGGCATCGCCCGCGTGACCGACGCCGACGTGGCAGTCACGTCGATGCGGACCGACGCGGGGCAATTGATCGGCACGCTGGCCTATATGAGCCCCGAGCAGTGCGCGGCGGACCCGCGCGAGATTCACACGCCGAGCGATGTCTATTCGCTGGGCGTGGTGCTGTTCGAGCTGCTGACCGGCCGGCTGCCGTACGACGTGTCGCACCTGACGATCCATGCGGCGGCGCGGATGATCTGCGAGCAGACGCCGGCCCCGCCGAGTCAATTCGACCGGAGTCTCAAAGGCGATGTGGAGACGATCGTCCTCAAGGCGATGGAGAAGGATCGATCAAAGCGCTACGCCTCGGCGGCGGCGCTGGCCGAGGACATCCGCCGCCACCTGCGCGGCGAACCGATCACAGCAAGGCCGCCGACGCGGCTTACGCGGTTGCTGGGGTGGGTGGCGCGCCGACCCAAGATGGCCGCGTTTGTCGGCGGGGCTTCCATCGCGGCCAGCATGTTTTTTGGCGCTGAAACGGGCATCCGGATGAGCGGCATGCGACGACCGGACCGCGTACAAGCAACTGACGACAACAAGGAAGTCCGCCTCCTCTCTCTCAACAAGGACCTATTGAAAGTGTGGAAAGCGGGTCCGAATGGCGCCGTCTATACCGTTCCATTATTCAAACAGGACCCGGCATTTGGTGGAAAGACCATCGCACTTCTGGGCAACAGCGTGGATTCGCAGACTTGGCCCGGGCGGCTCTGCGCGATCGATGTGAATGGCAATTGGGACAAGCCCATCTGGTCGGTCGGTATCGAGGCAGATGATCTTCCCAGTCGGCTGAAGGGACGACCAGGCATCGTCACTGCTTTCGGAGCCGACAACCTGATGCTGGCAGATGTCTTTCCGCAAAGCCCCGGCGAAGAAATCCTTTGCATTTACTCTCATTCATTGAGCAATCGCACACTCTGCATCTACGACGCCGGGGGCACACTGCTCTACCGCGTATGGCAGGACGGCGTAATTCGATTCATGAATTGGCTTGAAGGGCCGAAAATTCTAGTCTTATGTGGCGGAAATGAGTGGCTGAAAGACGGCGGCGTTGACGGATCTGCCATCGCCGTACCCGGCGCCACGTTTGCCAATGTCATTTTTGCGATCCGACCGCAATTTGGATTCAAGTCGCTCGACTACCTTCGCACTCAGCCCGGGAAGGATGCGCTCGACCCTGTGTGGTACAAGTACTTGGTTCCCCTGGCGACACCCTATCTCCCGCTTTATTCCAACGTCAGCCGTCCGACGGCTGCTTACAATTCGAAAACCGACACGGATGTCCAGATCATCCTTCTGTCTCCAGATTTCAAGGAACAATTGGGAGTCATCAACCTCACAATTGATGAGCGCGGCGACGAGATTGAACACAGTCGCATTCTAGGTGACGCATACCGGCGCAACGCCAGCCGCCTTCCGAAACAGGAAACCGTTCGACTGCAGACCACGATGCCCACGTCGATTACTGAGTAACCCGAAACACCGCAAAAGCCGGCTGCGGCCCCTTGGCATCCTCCAGCGCCGCCAGACGCGGGCGCTTGCGATCGTCCAGGCCATGCCTCCAGATCATCCGCCAATCATCGCATTGACAAATGGCTGACAGTCCCGCCCATCGGATGCGCCATCCGCATTCAAGTCGGCGCGAGTGACGTGGCCTGGATCGCCATCTGAACCGAGCAAGACCGCCGCGAAGAGACTGAGGTCCGCACCATCCACGTCGCCGTCGCCGTCAATGTCGCCAGACGCCGGGACAAGGCCGGGCAGGTTCACCCGGATGAGCGTGAGATGATCCGCAATGGGATTGGATGACGGACCGGCGCCCCATCCGAGCAAATAGACCGCGTTTGCCGAAGAGTCATACGCCGCGCAATTCGAGGGAATGTCCTTGATGTCCGCCGTACCGGCCGGCAAGACGTGAACACGTCGCTCCAGAAGTTCGCCATTGGGCGCGTAGCGGTGCAATGCGTAGTCATACCCCGGACGAGACCAATCCGTGCTGATCGTGAGAATCTGATCGCCGGGAAGCGTGATCATGTTCTGAGACCATTCCTCCTCGTTGTTCTGGAACAGGGTGCTACCGTAAATGTCCGACCACATCACCTGTCCTTCGGAGGAATACCGAATGGTGGGTACGTCGTAATACTCAAAACCATCGCTGACATAAGTATCGCCGCTGACCGCGATCGAATTGTCGGAGAGAATGGTGTGCGCCCAGAATCGGTCCCAGCGTGCAAAGGGGCCGTCCCAAAAATGATGGAACGCCACCGCGCCCTGTGGGCCGGCCTTGACAATCATGCCGTCCTGATAGCCCGGGAAAGTCTCGGCGTACCCGGTGGCAACGACATCGCCAGCGCCATCCAGGCTCACGTTGTACAGCGCGCCACCGACATTGGTCACAACGGGCTGGAGCCAGATCCATGACTGCTGACCCTGCGAATTCACTTTGCCAAGACATCCGCCATTGAGGCTGGTCCCCGGCCGGAATGTGCTGCCGGCCCAGTAGGCGTTGCTTTCGGCATCGAGCACGAGATCCCAGATGAAATCCCGAATCGGGCCGGACCGGCGAAAGTTCCACTGGTGGACGCCTCCGGCCGAGTAGCGCGCAATAAAGACATCGCGCTCGGTTCCCGCGCCGTAGTCCTGACCGAAAATATAAACCGATCCATCGGGAGACACTCGCACGCCCGAAGCGGCTGAATTGAGCCCGGTCGTGTTGGGGGTGTGCGTTGACGTCCAGAGTCGCTGCCCCAATGGCGAGAACTTCATCAAGCGAGTCACGAACGGAGCCTGACCCCAGCTGGATGTGCCGATCTCGCCGACCGCGAGAATGTTGCCCTGTGCGTCCAACGCGATATCAGCAAGACGGTCATCGGCAGCCTCGCCTGACTGCCAGAGCCACCGAAGTTGGCCGCCGGGTGAATAGCGGGCAAGCACGGAGTCGTAAAACGCGCCACTGACCGGACCGGAAACCAGGAGCCTGGCGGCGACGATCACATCGCCATCGGATGCAAGCAGCAACCGGCAGGGCTGGCCCTCTCGTGCCAGACTCCATGCCTGGTTCATCTGTGCAGTCGCGGGCACGGCCGCTAGGACAGTGACGGCGGTCAAGACCGCGGATAGCAAGCGGGAAGATGCCATATATTTCTCCAGTGCTGACCAAGTTGGATAACCTTGCGGCGACGCAACGGGCTGACGAGCCGGCTTCTTTTCATCGACTTGCGTCTTTCTCGTGCGCGACGGACGCCACCAATGCAGAAGCGAACCAAGACGCTCCAGTCCGCGGTCGCGGCTTGATCCTCGGTGCCGAGACCGCACAGGTTTAAGTTCGGCAACGGTCGAGTGGCCGCCAGTTTCGCCGAATGGAAATGACTGTTGCGATTCATTTCGCCGCAACATTGTCATGCGTCGCAACACTCATTTCGCCTGGTCCATTCTGCACCCGAAACACCGCATACGCCGGCTGCGGGCCGTTTACATCCTGCAACGGCGGCCAGACACGCTCAAACTTCGCCGCCTCGCGCAGCAACTGGTGATAGAGCGCCCCGTGGTCCTGCGCCACCAGCACATAGTCCGCATCGAACTCGCCCCGAATGTCATCCAGCGTCGCCAGACGCGGGCCCTCGCGATCGTTGACCCAGACTTTTTCCGGCGCCTCGCCGCGGGTAATGATGCGATACCGCTCCCACAACTCCGGATACTTCGCGCTGGTGAACACCGGGTCGAGCCCGACCGCGTAGTGGTTGTGCGTGTTGTGATAGAAGCACGCCGGGAAGATGTCCCAGTCGTCCGTCAGCACGAGTGAGCCTTCCGGCGAATTCGCCTTGAGATAATTCATCGCGCCCGTCAGCGCCTTGTCGTCGTGTCCGGCTTTCGCGTGGTATCGCGTCAGCCCCACGTTGAAGCCGCCGATGACAATCACCGCGATTCCACCGATCGCACCGGCCGCGGCGCGCATGCCGGCGTGGCCGGTCCATCGCGCAAGCGGCAGACCCGGCCAAGGCGAAACGACTGTCGCCAGGCTCGCCGCATCCAGCAGGCAGAAGGCCGGCCAGTATTCGACAAACCGCCGGGCCTTGGTGGTGAGAATGAGGAATCCGAAATTGAGCATCAACAGCGCCAGGCCCACGGCGTCGATCCGCTCGCCCGACCGCAGCCGGCGGGCCAGCGCCCACGCCCATACCAGGCCCAGCGGCCAGGACATCTGAAAGAGGAACCACGCGTCGAACGGCTTCCACTCCCCGCCGACCTCCGCCGGCGCGCCGAGACCGGTGTCAAATACCTGCGTCTTTAGAAACGCCAAATTGCCCGGGAAGTACGGATTGATCACCAGGCCGGCCCCCAGACCAACACAGCCCCACACCGTGCACCAGATCGATCGCTTCAAGCCCTCGCCGGTCAGCACCGCCGCCGCGACAAACGCCGCCGGCACGAGCGGAAACATCACAACGCCGCCATAGACATGCGTAAAGACAAACCCAAGCAACCCCATCCACAACGGGCGCTGCTTCATCATGAAGAGCGTCGCGCCCAGAAACAGCGGCAGCCCGATGACCGGCGCCCGCGCGAAGGAATGCCGCAGCCAGAAATGCCACGGCACAATGAGCAGCAGCAGTACCCAGAACCAGGTCTGACGCGTCCCCCGCTGGCTCAGCACCAGATGAACCAGCCACGCCGTCAAAATCGCCCCAACGACGCTGATCGCCTTGCCGCCCCAGATCGGCGAACTGGTCAGCTGATTGGACGCCCAGACGAGCGGCGCGAGCAGCACGTGGAACCCGTGATGATGGCTGACGAATTCATCCCGAAAGATCGTCCAATGCAGCCACGGAAATGACTGCACAAATCCGATCGACGGCAGCATCTCCGCCATCCGAACGTGGTAATACGAATCATTGCCCGACAAGTCGGCAGAGCCGGTTTGAATGAACAGTGCGGCGGCCGCGACAACAGCGATGCTCAATACGGTCAAGACACGCATGAGACGCGACCTCGCTCCGGCAGCCGCCGTCGGCGCACACACAACCGGCCCGCTTGACCTGGGCATCAAGTGGGCCGGCTGCTGTGATTTCAGGCAAGACGTCGAAGAGGCGGAGAATGATGTCGTTGCCTGTGGGGTCATGGTAGTGTCTGAAGATTCTGGCGGAAACTGCTAGCCATTGGTGTTGGCGTTGTTGTCGTTGCCGTTACCGTTCGTATTTCCATTTGTGTTGCCGTTGGTGTTGCCATTGCACGCATCGGGCGCGCTCGAGCAGTCGTCGCCCATCGTCACCGAGAATGACCCGACGAACACCACATCGCCCAACTGCATCATGGGGAACGAAGCCGGGAAGTTGCCATCGTCCGTGTCGAGGTCGATCTCGCCCCGGCCGTCGCCACCGACCTGGATGGTCGCGACCGAACTGCCGTTGACGAAGACGTTGTAGGCGCCGGGTCCGTAATCGCGAACCTTGACGCGGAAGCGTGCGCAACCTGCCGGATGACGTCGATACTCGGCTTCCAACTCCACCGGACTCTGGACGTCGCCGGCAATCCGCGTGGAGCCATCCGTGCAGGTGCCATCGGAGGTGTTGTCGTTGCCGTTTCCATTGCCGTTGGTATTGGTGTTGCCGTTTGTATTTGTGTTTGTGTTGCCGTTGGTATTTCCATTGGCATTGTTATCGTTCGTATTCCAGTTGCCCGAGCCATTGTCGCCAGTCACTGTGTTGTCGTTTGAGTTGGCATTTCCGTTGCTGTTCGTGTTTGAATTGCCATTCGTGTTTGTGTTGCCGTTGGTATTACCATTTGTATTGGTATTGCCGTTCGAATTGGCATTCAGATTCGAATTTGCGTTACCCGCCTCTCTCCCGGTGTTGTCGTTGGTATTCAGAGTCGCAGGACCTCCGGCATTTCCGTTCGAGTCTGCCGGCGAGCCACCGTTGATCGAAATGCCCAACCCGCGCACCGCCTGGTCCACGGTGTTCTCATCGCAACCCGCCGCGACAAACAACCCGCAAGCCAACGTCAGACACACACTGGACAATCTGCTGAGACGATTCATCGAGCCCTCCTCGTGCGGCAAATGGACGCCTTGAAAGAGAAAACAGGTTGACGAGCCACGGCAGACGCGCGTCCGGCCTGGGCACACCAAGGGGCAGCCAACCGCCCACAATCCCCCATGCGGCATGACGCCGACGGGGCTGTCACTTTTTGTTGGATTTAGTTTGCCAGAGGCGACTGAGAACAATTCAAATCGCAACAGCGCGAACAATTCAGTGTACGCACACACGATGCAGGCAAAATCGCGCGATATCGCACACCTTAGGGCTGTGGGGTCGCCTCACCCCACTCCGCGGACATGCGTCGAAATTCCTCCGCGCGCCCGGCGTCGCCGGTCGCACGATAATGGGCATGAAGCTGGTCGATCAGCTTCTTCCAGAAGGGGTCGTCAGGCCGCCCGCTCGATGTGCGACGACCCAGCGTGGTCAGGGCCAGTTTTTCGCCTTCGTCTATTTTATTCAGCGCAAGCAGACACCGCGCCAGGTCCGCCTCCGACTTGAGCAGCCTGAGGTCATCGGGCTCCAGACGCTGGCGACGTATCTCAACGGCCTCGCGCAACGGCGCCTCGGCATCTGCCACCTGTCCGCGGGCCACCAGCACGCCGGCCAGGCTGGACAACTCGATGGCCAGCGTCGGGTGATTGTCCCCCAGCACGCGACGGGTCAACGCAATGGCCTCTCGAAACAGCGATTCGGCGCGCTCCAGATCCTGCTGCTGCGCAACCATCACCGCGATGTTGGCAATGCCCTGAATCACCAGCGGGTGCTCCTCCCGCAGGATTTCCTTGCGAATTGAGAGCGCTTCGGTCAGCAGTTTCTCCGCACCTGCAAAGTCACGCCGTGCGGCCACGACCCCCGACAAATTATTCAACGTTTCGGCGACCTCGAGGCTCCGGCGCCCCATGGATGCCTCGCGAATCTGCAGTGCCTTCAGCAACGACGTCTCTGCCCCCTCGATATTGCCTGCGGCTCGGCGAACAGCCCCGAGGTCATTCCATACCCGGGCCGTGTCCACGTTGTCTTTTCCGCGAAGCAACTCGTGTGTCTTGAGACAATCGATCAGAAGCGCCTCGGCCTGCTCAAACTTGCCCTGCTCATAGAGAAGGCGCGCCATGTCGAACTCGCTTTCGGCAAGGTCGTGATGGCCCGGCTCAAGCATCTCCTGCCGCGTGCGGTAAGCGCCAATGATGTGCTCTTCGGCCTGCTGATAAAGGCCCAGCCCCAGATAGATGCGGCCGATGGTGCTTCGGATCGCGGCCTGCACGCGCGGCTGGTTGCGCAACTCGGCATCGATGCGAATCGCCGCCTGATCGAGCACCTCCTTGACCGTCGTCTGCGGACCCTGATTCATCGGGTCGGCCTCCGACATCATGCGCTGGACAAAATCGGCCGTGGCTTCCGCCTGGTCGCGCGCCACATAGGCCGCGTCGCGCTCGGCCTTGGCCGCTTCCCGTTGCCCCCTCGCAACTTTTCCCTGCCACACTGCAACGCCCAGACCCAGCGTCAGCGCCACAACAGTCACCGCGCTCAACGTCACCGCGACAGAATGTCGTCGCACGAACTTGTTAACCCGGTACAGGGCCGTGTCCGGTTGGGCCAGCACCGGCAGCCCGTCGAGATGACGCTCGATGTCGGCGACAAACTGCTCCACCGACTCATAGCGCCGCAGGGGATCCTTGCTCAGCGCCTTCAGCACGATCCTGTCGAGGTCGCCGCGCAGCCGCCTGGACAGCCGCTCCACCGTGCCCTCGCGAACTTCGGCCGCGGATTCAACCGTGGGCGGCGTCGCCGTCGGCCGCCGCATTTGCACGAATGACTCATCGCGTTGCACCGCCAGACTCGGCGCATCCGGCTCCTGCTCCTGCACGGCTCGCTCGAACTCAGCCGGCGAGCCGTTCATGACACGATAGGGTCGCCTGCCCGTCAGAAGTTCGTAAAGCACCACGCCCAGCGAATAGATGTCCGTCGCCGTGGTCAGCGTCCGACCGGCAACTTGCTCCGGACTGGCGTAGGCCGGCGTCAGGCGGCGCTCCTGCGAAATGGTCGGATCGATCGTGCTGGATTCGACCAGCACCTTGGCAAGCCCGAAGTCCAGCAATTTGGGAACACCCTGTTTGTCCACCATGATGTTGCTGGGCTTGAGATCACGATGGACCACCAGGTTCTGGTGTGCGAAGCGCACGGCGTCACAGACAACTGAAAACAACCGCAGTCGGTGGGCCACGCTCAGCTTCCGCGCGTCGCAATACTCGTCGATCGGCTCGCCGTCGACGTATTCCATCGCAAGGAACGGTCGGCCATCCGGCGTGGCGCCACCGTCAAAGAGCCGCGCGATGTGAGTGTGATTGAGCGTGGCAAGTGTGCGACGCTCCATCTCAAAGCGGCGGAGGATGTCCTCGGAGTCCATGCCGCGCTTGACGACCTTGATGGCAACCTGCTGCTCGAATTGCCCGTCGGCCCGATCAGCCAGAAACACCGCGCCCATGCCGCCGGTGCCGATGCGCCGGATCACGCGATAGGCGCCGATTCGCGCGCCCTTCGGATCCTCCTTCGGTTCCACATCGGCGGCCAGGGCAATCTGCGGCCCCAACGCCGAACCCGAAAGAAACGTGCCGGAGGAATCGTCGTGTTGGAGGAGCGACTCAACCTCGGTGCGGAGCGCGTCATCATCGCCGCATGCGATGCGCAGGGCGTCAGCCCGCGCCTCGGTGGGCAGACTGATGACTTCAAAGAAGATAGTTTCGACTCGTAGCGGATCGGGCTTCATGCGTTAGAAGGCCTGCACGCCAGCGCTCGATGCAGCCAGGCGCGGGCAAATCGCCACTCGCGAGCCACGGTGCTCTCCGAAACCCCCATCGACCGGGCGATCTCCTCGACACTCAGACCGCCGTAAAATTTCAACTCAACCAAGCCGGCCTTGTTCGGATCAAATGCAGCAAGCTGCGTCAGCGCCTCGTCCAGTCCGACCAGATCGGTCTCGAGACTCTTGTCCGCCACGTCAGCGCATTCCAGCGACACCCGCTTCTGATCGCCGCCTCGCTTGATGCGCCCCTTGGCCCGCGCATGATCGGTGAGAATCCGGCGGATCGCCTGCGCCGCCGCGCCGAAGAAATGGCGCCGGTTCTCCCAGGTCGTTTCGCCAGGACCCACCAGCCGCAAATAGGCTTCATGAACCAGTGCGGTCGGCTGGAGCGTGTGTCCCGCCGCCTCATCGGCAAGGTACTTTTCTGACAGTCGCCTTAATTCGTCGTAGACCAGCGGAAAAAGCTCCGCGGTCGCGACGCGGTCGCCGCTGCCCGCGCGATCCAGAAGGCGCGTGACTTCCGCCGGGGCCATTGACATGAATCTCCCGTCCGCACCACGTTGCTCAATAATAAAGGTTTCCATGAATCCTGTCGATTGCATTGATCTACCCCAATTCGCTGCGAGCACGATTGTCTCCGTTGTGCTCACGCCTGTTGATCTGATCGACGCCCGTCATTTCGAATGCCGGCCGGCCCCACGGGCGGTGACCCGCGAAATTCCGTCGGAGTCGGCGGAGGAATGATTGCGAAGACCCTCGACCACCTGTCTTGGCGAGACTGTCATTGCGACCGGCCATTTTCAGCACATCTGGCGACGTGCCGCATTTCAATTCGGACAACGGGGTCGAGAATCCGCGGCCCCGGCTCAGGGCCGGGGCCGCTTCCTACACACAGCGTGCGCATGATGCCTCAACCGTTGTCATTGAAGGAGCCGAAGCCGCTGTTGTCGTTGGAATTGTCATCCATGTTGTCGTTTGAGTTCGTGTTGCCGTTTGTGTTCGTGTTGCCATTGCCGTTACAGTTGTCAACGTCGTCCATCGAACAGTCGTTGAACATCGTGACCGAGTGCGTGCCCACCTGAACGACGTCGCCGATCATCATGAGCGGAAAATCCGCCGGGAATGTGCCGTCTTCGGTGTCGAGTTCCCGCTCGCCCCGCCCGTCGCCACCCACCACCATGGCGCCCTCGATCTCACCGTTGATGAGAATGTCGTAATTCCCGGCCGCATAATCGCGGACCTTTACGCGGAAGCGCGCACAGCCTGAGGGCAGCAATCGGTACTCCGCCTCCAGCTCCACCGGGGCGTCGATGCTGCCTTCCAGTCGCGTCGAGCCATCTGGACAGGTGCCGCCGCTGGTGTTGTCATTTGTGTTCGTGTTGGTGTTTGTGTTGCCGTTGCCGGTGTTGTCGTTACCGTTCGTGTTGGTATTCGTATTGCCATTTCCGGTGTTGTCATTACCGTTGGTGTTCGCATTGCCGTTGCCGCCGTTATCGTTGCCGTTCGTATCCCCCTTGTTGTCATTCGACAGACTGACTTGCCCGGCCGATTGATCGGGCCCGGTCGGATTCGAGGTCCCGGTGATGCCGCCAACGACCGGCTCCGACAACCCCAGCCCGCGCATCGCCTGGGCAACCGACTTCTCGTCGCAGCCGGCAACCCAAAGTCCGATACCGGCCAACATCATGCAACATGCAAAGTTCCTGCTCACGTACATCGCACCTTCTCCTCTGGGCATGCGCGTCCCGCATCCACCTGCCGGCGCCATTCACACAATGTGATTGGTCTGGCCGCCTGGGCTGCTGATCCAAACCGGTCGGTGAAAACGTGGACCGCTCCACGCCGTCCCTCTGGCAAGACTTATGCCAGGCTGCCTATTTTGAATGATTTTCGCCAGGAATCGCCGTTTTCAGCCTGAGAATACACGTCACCTTGTCGCGATTAGGTTTCGCATGATCGGGGCGGCGTGCGATTTCAGCGCGCGATTGAATCTCTCTGCACACCCCGCCCGGACGCAAAGCCCCGGCATCGCGGTCAGCCGTGCAAATTGACACAAATGTGTGATATGAAACAGGGATCAGCGCTGTCGGCGCAGCGGCATGGTCATGCAACGCGGGCCGCCCAGGCCCCGCACCAATTCCGACCCGACCACCGGAATGACCTCGATCCCCGCGCTCCGCATCGCCGCGACCGTGCGCTGGTTGCGCTCGTATGTGCAGGCGACGCGCGGCGCGATCGCGAGGATGTTCGTGCCGTCCGTCCGCTGCTCGCGGCTGGCGAAGTGTTCGCTGCCGCCGCCGGTGCGCACGACTTTGAGGGCCTGGCCGAATTCGTCGCTGAGGATCCCCTCGAGATTGCGGGACTCGATCTCGCGTGTCACCCCGCCGGCCCCGTCGGCCTCGTACCGATGGATGAACTTCAGATTCTCCATCACCCCGGGATACCAGACCACCATCCCTTTATCCACGATCGTAAACACCGTGTCGAGATGCATGAACGTCCGCTCAGACGGAATGGGAATCTCAAAAAACCGGCGAACCGTTCCCTGTGCAAAGGCCTTTCGCGCCAGCACTTCGATCGTCTCGCTTCGCGTGCGCTCGCTGGTGCCGACCAGCACGGACTCTTCGTTCAGCACGATCACGTCGCCGCCCTCAATCGTGAACGGCCGGTCCTCCTCGGGATGCTTCGTCGACCCAAACAGAATCGGGCTGCCCGCGAATTCCGGATGGTCCTCCATCACGGCGCGCGTCAAAATCGCCTCGCGCACGCGCTCGGGGTAGTGCATCTTGCAGGAAACGACCGCCGGCCCGATGACCAGGGCCGGATCGCGACTGAAGTAGGTATTCGGTATCGGCGGAATGACGAACGTCTGACTCGGCTTCGCTGTTGAGGGACGCCGTCCGGTTCGCTCGGCGTATTCGGAATGGGTGATGCCGTTGAAGAGCACGGCCAGCAGCGCGTCGGCCGGAAAGTTCTTCTCAATCAGCAGTTCCTCGATCAGCCCTATGTTGCGCTCGGCCGTGCAGACCTTGACGATCAGCTTGCGCTTGGCCTCCGGATTCGACCGGATGAGCTGATCGAGCAACTCGCCCAGGTAATAGACCTGAACACCCTTGCCCCGCATGGCGGCGACAAAGTTGTCATGCTCCTCCTGCATGCGTGTGAGGTACGGAATGTCCTCGAACAAAAACGCCCGCATGTTGTCATGCGTCAGACGCTCGATCTCGTCGCCGGGGCGATGGACCAGAACGGCCTCAAGCGGGTCATATTCATTGATGATGTTCAGTTTCACGGACCCACCTGCGACGCGTTGGTGCTCGTTTACTAATCGGATCGTACCCGCACCCCCACGAAGTGCCAAAATCACCACGGCGATGGGCATCCGAGTGCCGGCGTTAACCTCTTTATCGGAATAGATTTACAACGGCTGACGGCCGTGGCGGAGCCGGCCATCACCACCGCACGTTCCATTCAACCGTCACAATCGGAACGCCACGGATCGCGATCGCGCTTTCGAACGTCGAGCGTCCCAATCGCCGCCTCTGGAAGTCGCGTAAATCCTTGTCAACAATAATGTTAAAGCGTACAATCGGGTGTCACGGAATGGGACCGTGCGGCGTATCCCGTCGGCGTCTCGGCCGTGGCATGGCCCATGCCCATTCGTCGCGTGTCGTTTCAACGCGGGGGAAAGCAGATGTTCGGTCGGATCACAAAACCAGCCCTGTTCGCCGTCGCAGCCGTCGCCCTGATGGGCGGATGCGACGACTCATCCGAGCAGGTGGCCCAGACCCGACCGTTCAAGCCCGCCCTGCTCTTTGCGGCGAACCAGTCCGACGGGCTGATGTCAACGGCGATCGAGCGCGGCGACTGGCCGGCCGCCGACAACGGCTACCACCTGCCGGACTATTCGGTGTATGCGGAATACTATTACGACACGACGGGAAATCGAAACAACGAACAGAACTATCCGCGGCGAACGACGTGGGGCTACCGGGTGACCGGCATCCAGCGTTGAGCCGCGATCAACAATACAACCTCTCCTCCTTTCATCCTTTTCCACGCATCACGGCCGGACGGCAGGACGCCGCCCGGCCGTCTGTGTTTTTACGCGCGTCGCAATCAATTTCAGAAAGGGTCGGCGGCGAGGAAACCGGACCGCAGACATCAATCGCCGCGGAGCATCGTGTGCCACTGCTTCAAGCATTGTGCAGACCCGGTGCGCCATCACTTTGGCGCATTCCAATTCGGCCAGCCGATTCTCTTGCTTGTGTGGGATGATCGTCCGAAAGCAGCGCTACTCCACCGCCGCAGCCGCGGCCTGATCCGACGCCGGTTGCGGGCTCACCTGGGCGTCGGCCGTCTGCACCAGAATGGATCGCTTGCCCGCCGCAGGCGAGATGAAATGTGCATCATCGCCGAAGTAGTCGGCCCGAATCACGATGCCCAGCGGCGTGGTGAAATAGTTGTGGCAGTACGTCGCATAGTCGGTCAGCGACTGATCCCAGGTGTGCCCGGACTCCTCGCGCTTTCGCAGCGCGAAATAAACGCCGTCGATCTGACCGTCGTGCCGCGTCAGGATGTCGGCGATGAGGATCTCCTCGGCCGCGGCACGGACATACTTCCACTCGATCTTGTGGGCGTGAAACACGACGCGCAGCAAATTCTCGATCTTCCGCACGATGCGATGCAGAAAATCGTGATCGGCAATCGCCTGTCGCAGCGATGCAACGCGCTCTTTGGGTACTCGGGCCATGTGAAAATCGATTCGTGTCACCCGACCGCCCCGGCCGGAACGGGTGTTATAGCCGATCCCCGCAAACTTCTCGAATCCGTTGCCGTGAAATGATTCAGGCGCTTGATTCGTCGCACCAGTGCCTCGCCCCGACGCGCATCCGTTGCGGCGAAAAGACGTGATGGACGCACCAAAAGTGGGATAAAGCGAGCGGCATGCGTGTTCTTGCCAGACGGATTCCTCGCCAGGCAACAAAACTGATCAGTGTTGTTGCAAGATCGGGTCGGGCCTACGAATCGAGAGGAGGAGCGTCTGCGATTGGAAACAAGAGGCCCAGGAGTCGGCAGTCGGGTAGCGGTAGCGGGAAAGCGTGTCCAGCCACGCGGATTCTCTGTCATGCAACAAGACTGATCAGTGTTGTTGCTGACGAAGGAATCGCCAGCCAGAACCGCGGTAGCCCGGGCTGGACCGTGTAGGATGGTGGCTCGCGGCCAAGCCGCTGCAAATGTTGAGGACGTGTCGAGAGCGTGTGAATGGACGCCCTGCGTTCATCGATCGGCGAGAAAGACCAAGCGCTGCGAACGAACGCGACCTTGGCACAAGCCGTCCGCGCACCTACGATCCTCTCATGCCCCAGATCAACACCTTCCTCACGTTCAACAACCAGGCCGAAGACGCCGCCCGATTCTACACGTCGATCTTTCCCAACTCGAATATCACGCGCATCTCGCATTACCCCGACCTCGGCCCGCAGTCGCCCTTCAAGACCGGCAGCGTCATGATGGTCGAGTTCACCCTCGACGGCCGCGCCTTCACCGCCCTCAACGGCGGGCCGAAGTTCACGTTCAACAACGGCATTTCCATCGCCGTGCTCTGCGACACGCAGCAGCAGGTCGATGAGTACTGGGAAAAACTCGTCAAGGCCGGCGGCACGCCCGTGGCCTGCGGCTGGATCACCGATCACTTCGGCGTGTCGTGGCAGATCGACCCAATGATGCTCATCGACATGGTCACCGACCCCGACCCCGCCAAAGCCGGCAAGGCGATGCAGGCGATGATGGGCATGGTCAAAATCGACAGCGAGCAACTGAAGCAGGCGATGGCAAAGTAACGACTGCGACTTTCGCATACAATGCAGACGATCTGTTATCACGGAGCGGCTCATGTCCGAGCCAGCACGCGCTGCGGTGCGCCCCATGGTGGTTGGTCGAGGCGGGCCGGCGATTCCATTGGAGTCGGCGGTCGAGCGGATGCTCCGCGCAAAGGCGACCGGACTGGTGATGCTCTCCGGCGTGGCGGGCAGTGGGCTATCAACAGCGCTGAACCATCTGCGCGCCGTGTTTGCCGGTGAGACAGGCATTCAGTTCCATGATCAATTCCCATCGCACGACACAATCCAGGCGCTCGATCGCCAATTACTGGTGATCACCAGTACCCTCGGACCATTAGATACAACAGCCAATAGCGGCAAATCGACCGCACAGAGGCAGCCACCGCCGCGCATTCGATTATTGGATTCCTTCCTTCTCGCTCCATGGGGACGCGACGAGTTGATTGAATACACCTTGGCCCGCCATCCGGAGATGAGTCGTTCGATCCTCGCTCGGGCGCTGCGGCCGGACAACGCCCGCTTCATGGGCGGTTCGCCGCTGCTCGCGACCGTGGTGCTCGATGCATTCGCCGCTGAACCGACGGAGGAAAGCGCGCAGAGTGTCGTGCGCCTATTCCTGTCACGCGCCGCGCCAGACCACGCCTGTCAATACGAATTCGAACTGGTGGCATTCAACTTCATGTTCGGCGGCAATCCGTCGTCTCTTCTGTTGAAACTGCGAGATTTGATCAAGGATGGGAGGGCCATTCAGCTGTTGCATGTGCCGGCAGTACAGGCGCGCATCGTGGCCGATCGGGTGGTGAGTGATTTGAGCCTCCACGAGTCCATGGAGTACTTGAGTCGACCCTTCAAGCCCCTGTTGATTCGCGTCGTCTCCGACGAACTGAAATCCAACCAGGCAGCCTACGACCGACTGGTCTATTTGATTCAGGAAAACGTCGACATGAAGTGGCATGGCACGATGGCGGCGATTCTGGTCGCGGTCGGACAGGGTTGGAAGCCCACATCGTCGAACACGCTGGACCTGTGTGGGGCGAAGTTGTCCGGCGCCGCGTGGCCACAGGCGCGGCTCGGCAAATGCAAGCTAGATGAGGCCGACTTGTCCTCCGCCGATCTGCGCGAAGCGGAATTGAAGGATGCATGTCTCTTACGCGCCAACCTGAGCGGGGCGAATCTGGAACAGGCGATTCTCAATAACGCACATTTGCATGCGGCGGACCTGCGCGGGGCGCGGCTGGTGCGGACCGCGGCTGAGGGCGCGAGGTTTTGCGATGCCGATCTGACCAGCGCCGACGTTGACGGTGCACAACTGCACGGAGCGTGGTTGAACAACGCCAATCTGACCCGGACGCGCTTCGTTCGTGCCAATCTCTACGGCGCGACGTTAAAGGGTGCGACCCTCGACGACACCGATTTCACGGGCGCCTGCCTCGAAAACGCCGATCTGTCCGGGCTGGACCTGCGCTCTGCGGAATTCCATGGCGCGGTCCTGGCGGAGGCGTACCTTGCCCGCAGCCGCCTCGACGGTCAGCACATGCCGGGCGTCAACCTCCGCAAGGCGAATCTGTCGCAGGCCGACCTGACCGGCTCGTGCCTGTCTCATGCCGATCTGTCGGGGGCCGACCTGCGTGGCGCGGGCCTGGCCGAGATTGAATGGGAGCGGGCCGACCTGTCCGGTGCGGACCTGCGGAATTGCTCGTTTCACGCCGGCTCGTCGCGCAGCGGACTGGTGGACAGCGTGATCGCCAGCGAGGGCACGCGGACCGGTTTTTATACGGATGAATACGACGAGCAGTTGTATCGCCCGGTCGAGGAGATTCGCAAAGCGAACCTGCGCGGGGCCGACCTGCGCGGCGCGAACGTCGAACACACGGACTTCTACCTCGTGGACCTGCGCGACGCGAAATACGACGCCGAGCAGGAGGCCCATTTCCGCAGATGCGGGGCGATTTTGGAGACGCGGGTGTGATGGCAACTAAGAGCCTATCCGAAAAACCATGATTGAGCCGATGTTCTGACAGGGCCGGAGGTCCTGTCAGGAGAATGAGCGATGGCCAGGATGGCTGTGAGAGCATCGAGCTTTTTGGTATCGGATGAACTG
>Ga0268299_1000905_pt1 | contig 70444 bp, 71 predicted proteins | sample NOBtaG_FD_193484 | JGI IMG/M metagenome (GOLD analysis project Ga0268299, IMG submission 193484) | Activated sludge microbial communities from bioreactor in Nijmegen, Gelderland, Netherland - NOB reactor | ecosystem: Engineered > Bioreactor > Aerobic > Activated sludge | place: Netherlands... | reverse complement strand
GCGCCAACAGCGCGTTCCCGAAGATCATTGGAATAGGGTCGTGTCATGCCTGCTGGCCTCCCTCTCCAGCAGACACTTTGAATCACAAATCAAACGATTTCGGAATCCCCTTCCGATTCGGATAAATTATGAAACGCTCTAGACTGTTTCATTATTTGACTGAAGCGCCCCGCTTAAGCGTCATTGCGAGGAGCGAAGCGACGTGGCAATCCAGAGCCACAAAATCAGGCCTTTGCGTGAGACTCTGGATCGCCACGCTTCGCTCGCGATGACGAAGTATAAGTTTGTGATTCAGTCTAAACAGAAGCCGCTCTAATGTAATTCCCTGCGCAGTTTTTGCCGCAGAACGTCGATGGGCGTCAGCGCGCCATTTATTTCCACATGCCAGAAGGTCCAGCCATTGCAGGCGGGGGCGCCCTGCACCAAAGCGCCAACCTGATGGATGGAGCCTTTCACATCCGCAGAAATCAGTGTGCCGTCCGCGCGCACCTTGGCGGCATGACGCCGCGAAATATCACACAGCATTGTGCCGGGAGAAAGCAGACCGCGCTCCACCAGCCAGCCAAACGGAATGCGGGCTTCCTGGCGCTTGCTGGTTGTCACCTCCATGGCGTCTGGTGATAAAGGTACGATTTTGGAAATGCGGGCAATGGCCTTGCTGGCATATTCATGTTCGCGCTCGATGCCAATGAAGTGACGCCCCAGGCGCCTGGCCACGGCGCCGGTCGTGCCGGTGCCGAAGAACGGATCAAGGATCACGTCGCCCTCCCTGGTCGATGCCAGAATAACCCGGTGCAGCAGGGATTCCGGTTTTTGCGTGGGATGCGCCTTGTCGCCCGCCTCATCCTTCAGGCGTTCTTCGCCGCTGCAAATCGGCAGCAGCCAGTCGGAACGCATTTGCAGGCCTTCGTTCAGCGCCTTCATGGCGTCATAATTGAACGTATAGTTTGTGACGCCGGGGTCGCGCGCCGCCCAGATTAATGTTTCATGGGCGTTGGTGAACCTGCGCCCGCGAAAGTTTGGCATCGGATTGGTTTTGCGCCACATGATATCATTCAGAATCCAGAAATCGAGATCCTGCAAAATGGCGCCGACACGAAAAATATTGTGATACGAGCCGATCAGCCAGATGGTGCCGGTTTTTTTCAGTATCCGTTTGGCGGCACTCAACCATTGCAGGGTGAATTCATCATAGGCGGCAAAGCTGGAAAATTTATCCCAGGCCTCGACAACGCCATCAACGCGGCTGTGGTTGGGCCGCAGCAATTCATTCGAGATCTGAAGATTGTATGGCGGATCGGCAAAGATCACATCCACGGAATTTGCCGGCAGACTGTTCATCAGACTCACGCAATCGCCGATCAGCACCTTGTCCAGTGGCAATGCGGGTGTGGTCTTTACCGTACGCGCGTGAGCCGCGCTGACACCTAATTCCATGACTGCGTCCCCCTTGTGATTCGTACCCCATGTTTGCTACTCTTGACGAATCCCGTCAATAGCTTTTTAGAATCAATGGGTTATGGACGCATCCTTACACAACATCTTGTGTACCGGCCTGAAGCTGCGCCGATGATGTGGTGTTACGCCCAGACGCGCCAACGCATCCCTGTGCGCCCTGGTTCCGTATCCCTGGCTGGTTTTCCATCCGTAACCCGGAAATTCCGTGTCCAGATCATTCATGATCGCGTCGCGCGTTACCTTAGCGATGACCGATGCGGCGGCGATGGAAAGGCTGCGCGCGTCACCCCCGATTATCGTTTCCAGCGGGCAGGAAAGTCCGGGCGCCCGGTTGCCATCGACCAGCGCAAATGTGGGCGCCACCGGCAGGGCCGCCATCGCCCGCGTCATGGCCAGAAGGCTGGCGTTGAGAATGTTCAGATCATCAATCTCTGCAACGCTTGCCTGCCCGACACCAATCTGTGCGCAGTTTAGCAAACGCGCATACAGCGCCTCGCGTTTAAGCACGGATAGCTTTTTGGAATCATCCAGACCCGGGGGAATGTTGCGCGGATCAAGGATCACCGCCGCCGCAACCACCGGCCCCGCCCACGGCCCACGCCCGGCCTCGTCAATCCCGGCGATCCTTGCGCCGGGACTGCGTGCATAATGTTCCTGCTCGCGTGAAAAATCAGGCGGCAAACGCTTCTATTCAGCCGCCATCTGCATGGCGGGAATTTTCTCGAGCGGCAGGTTGAACAGCCTGGCGGTGTTTTCGCGCAGAATTGCCTGCACCATATGCGCGGGCAGTTTGCTGGCGTGCTTGGCCAGCAGCGCCTGTGAATTTGGCCAGGTCGAATCCGTATGCGGATAATCATTGGCCCACAGAAGCTGTTTGTAGTTTTCTTCATTGGCGTTGCGGAACGCGGTGTAATCATCCTGGAACGTCATATAGACGTTGGATTTGATATATTCGCTGGGATGTTTGCTCAGCCCCTTGATGATGCCATCATCCGCCGCCGTGTACGCCGCATGATCCATGCGGTACATGTAATGCGGCATCCAGCCGGCGTCGCCCTCTGCGGTGACCAGCTTCAGCTTTGGATGGCGTTCAAACACACCGCCCAGAACCATCATGCCCATAATGTCCTGCACCGCGCGGATAATGCCCATGAAGCCATTAAGCGGATGGCCGCGTTTGCCGCGAAGCGCTTCATCCACGCCATCGCCCTTGGCGGTCAGAATATGAAAACAGATCGGCAGGTCCAGATCGACCGCGCATTCCCACAGGGCGTCATATTGCGGCTGGTCATATTCGCCCTCTGCGGGATTGCCCGGCATCATGATGCCGACCATGCCCATTTCCTTGGCGCGGCGGAAATCCGCAATGGCGCTATCAACCGTCAGGATCGGCGTCATCGCCAACCCGAACAGCCGGTTGGGCGCACCTTCGCAAAAGCTTTGCAGCCAGCGATTATAGGCCATCATGGCGGCGCCCTTGTACACCGGATCGGGATGGGTGCACAGCACCATGCCCACCGAGGCGTAAATGATTTCGGCCGCCGTGCCTTCGATATCCATGTCCGCCAGGCGCGCCTTGGCGTCATAGCCGCCGGTACGGATCATTTCAAACTTGATATTCGCCGCGTGCTCCTTACGCTCGGCAACCTTCATGCCCGCGCCATCCAGAAAGCCCATCGGAATGGTGCGTTTCATGTCCTTGATCACATAAGTGTCATTGCCGTTGGGCAGGCGTTCTACGCGGGGCGCATCGGCGCGGAATTTCGGATCGATAAAGTCCACATAGCAATTTGGCGGCTCGACAATGTGACTGTCCGCAGAAATGACTCCCTTGAAGAACATGACACGCTCCCTCTCTTGTGGCCGGGTCACCCGGCGTTTTAATCTGTGATCATAATTATAGACGCATTTCCCCTGCTGATTGAAGGCTTTTCTGCGCGAGGACACACGGGACGCCTGAACGAAAAAGGGCCCGGGGTCAGCCGGGCCCTTTACACATAGCGTTAAGCCTATTCCGCAGCCATCTGCATGGCCGGGATTTTATCCAACGGAAGGTTGAACAGGCTTGCGGTGTTTTCGCGCAGGATAGCGCGCAGCTTGTCGGGCGCAACATCCTTTGCCTGTCTGGCCAGCAGGGCCTGCGAATTCGGCCAGGTCGAATCCGTATGGGGATAGTCATTGGCCCACAGTAATTGCCTGTAATCCGTGATCCCGGCATTCACATTCTGGAACGCAACGAAATCATCCTGGAAAGTCATGAAGACATTCCTTTTCAGATAACCGCTGGGCAGCATGCTCAACCCCGGAATAATGCCCTTATCGACATTGAAATTCGCGGCGTGGTCCATGCGGTACATAAAGTGCGGCATCCAGCCCGCGTCGCCTTCGGCGCATACCAGCTTCAGTTTCGGGTGCCGCTCAAACACGCCACCCAGCACCATCAGGGCAATGATGTCCTGAACTGCGCGGATGATCTTCATAAAGCCAACCAGCGGGTGACCGCGTGCCGGGGCGGAAAAAACGGAATCTATATTCCCCTCTTTAGAGGTCAGGATATGGAAACAGACCGGCATATCCAGGTCCACCGCACATTGCCACAATGCGTCATATTCCGGTTTATCATAGTCGCTCTGGATCGGTTCGCCCGGCATCATCATGCCGACAAAGCCCATTTCCTTGCAGCGGCGGAAGTCCTTGATCGCGCTATCGACAGACAGCGCCGCCGTCATGCCCAAGCCAAACAGCCGGTTGGGCGCGCCTTCGCAGAAGCTTTGCAGCCAGCGATTATAGGCCTTCATGGCTGCGTCTTTGTAAACCGGATCAGGATGGCTGCACAGCACCATGCCCACCGAAGCGTAAATGATTTCGGCCGCCGTGCCTTCGCGATCCATATCGACCAGGCGGGCCTTGGCGTCATAGCCGCCCGGACGGGTTTCCTCGAATTTGGTGGTGGCAACATGTTTCTGGCGCTCCGGCACGGTCATGCCCGCACCATCCAGAAAGCCCATCGGAACCGACTGCTTCATATCCTTGATCACGTAAATATCCTGGCCGTTTGGCTTGCGCACCACATGCGGAGCGTCCTCACGGAATTTCGGATCGATGAAATCCACATAACAATTTGGCGGCTCGACAATATGGCTGTCGGCGGAAATGACCCCTTTGAAAAACATGGCGCTCTCCCTTGGTTTTGAGTTGACTCAGTCCGGCTCTAAATCTGTGATCATAGTTATAGATGCAGTCGTGGTCCAATTGAAGGATTATTTGCCAGCCGCATAGGCATTCATGGCCTGCGCCATTTTGATGTCCCGTGAGGTCACGCCGTTCGCCTCATGGGTTGCCAGGGTAACATTTACCTTGTTGTAAACATTGAACCATTCCGGGTGATGATCCATCTTTTCGGCCAGCAGGGCGACACGGGTCATCCAGCCAAAGGCCGCATTGAAATCCTTAAACTGAAATTGCCTGATGATGGCGTCGCGCCCGTCAGCCTCCTGCCAGCCTTCAAGCCCCGCCAGCGCCTTTTGCCGGGCGTCACCGCCTAGTTTTTCGATCATCTGCCTTTTCCTTTCTGCTTAACCCGCCCGATAATGCGCCCGCTTTGCAGCGGCGGCAAGTTCGTCTATGGTGCGCTTATGACATATAGCAACTGGTCCGCACATATGCTCGCCCCGAGCCTTGATGATATTGCCGAGATTGGCAGCGCCGTGCTTGCCCGGTTGCCGCAGCAGTTTCTGGAAAACATTTCCGAAGTCATCATTCAGGTGGTGGATTTCGCGGATGAGGAAACCTGCCGCGATCTGGAAGTGGACAGCCCGTTTGAAATATTGGGGCTATATTCCGGCATTGATCTGACCAGCAAAAGCGTTATGGATCAGCCCTCCGGCCCCGATGTGATTTTTCTGTATCGCCGCCCGATTCTGGATTGCTGGTGCGAAGGCGACGACAGTCTGGCCGATATCATTACCCATGTTCTGGTGCATGAAATCGGCCATCATTTTGGCATGTCGGATGAAGCCATGGAATTACTGGAAGACGCCGCACTGTCGCAGGCCAATACGCTGAATTAATATTGCGGGTAACGCGCCTCGACCTGATAACTGGCGCCATTGGCCGTGCGGTGGCTGGACATCAGCACGAAATTTTCCACCCTGATCACCGGCAAGTCCAGAATATTATTGGCGGCGATGAATGCGCCAATATGATCGCGCGGCGGATTTTTCAGCCAGGCCAGCGTTACATGGGGAACATAACGCCGCTCTGGGGGCGCTTCCAACCCGGCGCGGGCATGCGCCGCATTGATCCGCGCATGGAGCGCATTCAGTTCCGCGCATGGTTCAACGCCCACATATAAAAGACGCGGCTTTCGTTCACCGAATGTTGCAACGCCGCGCAGTTGCAGATCAAAAGGCGCAAACGTCACCTCTTGCAGCGACGCATGGGCCTGATCAGCAGTGCGCGTATCAACGTCACCGATAAATCGCAATGTCACATGCAGATTTTCCGCAGAAACCCAACGCGCACCCGGTATGCCGCCACCCATCAGCGCAAGCCGCTGGGCAATTTTATCCGGCAGGGTGATGGCCGAAAATAATCTGTACACGGATTAAACTCTACATGCGGTTGAGAAACTCAATCACCTGGGGCGTGATAGTGCGGACGATCACGTCAACGCCTGCCTCATTGGGGTGCAACATATCGGGCTGGTTATATTTTGCATCGCTCGCCACGCCTTCCAGAAAAAACGGATATAGCGGCACATGATATTTTTCTGCAAGCCGTGGATAAATCCCGTCAAAGGCGGACGCATAGTCCGCCCCAAGATTGCGCAGCGCCTTCATGCCTGCAAGCATTACCGGCAGTTTTCTTTGCTGCAAACGCTGGATAATCATTTCAAGATTAGCGTAAGCCTGTTCGGGAGAAAGCCCGCGCAACCCGTCATTGGCGCCCAGTTCAATAATCACGGCGTCCGCGTCTGCGCCCACCGACCAGTCCAGCCGCGCCAGGCCATCCGCCGTGGTGTCACCCGAGACGCCCGCATTTTCCACTTTCACCACAATCCCTAGCGACGCCAGATGCTGTTGCAGCCGGGCCGGAAACGCATCTTCGGCGGCCAAACCCGCGCCCGCAGTCAGGCTGTCTCCCAGCACGACCAGAACCGGGGGCTCCTTTGCCTGCACCGGACTGATGAAAAGCATCCACGCCAGAACAGAAATGTGAAATGCGCCATTGATCATGGCCCTTATAGCGCTATGTTCAGACATGTGCTTCACACGATAACAGGTGGTGCGGTTGAGCAATCCGGTAATTCATTTTGACAATGTGCATTTATCATTGAACAGCGGCGCGGGCACGGTCGATATCCTGCGCGGCATTAATCTTAGCGTAGATGAAGGCGAAGCGGTAGGCCTGATCGGCCCCAGCGGTTCGGGAAAGTCCACCATGCTGATGGTGATGGCGGGGCTGGAACGCGCCAGTTCAGGCATGGTGCGCGTCGCCGGTCATGAACTTGGCGCCATGAACGAAGATCAACTGGCGGCGTTTCGCCGCGATCATACCGGGATTGTGTTTCAGTCGTTTCATCTGATCGCCACCATGACGGCGCTGGAAAATGTCGCCGTGCCCCTGGAATTGGCCGGACGGCGCGACGCCTTTGCGCGGGCGCGCGAGGCGCTGGAGTCCGTTGGCCTTTCACATCGTATCCGTCACTATCCAGGACAGCTATCGGGCGGCGAGCAGCAACGGGTCGCGCTGGCCCGCGCCGTTGCTGCAAAACCGCGCATTCTGCTGGCCGATGAACCCACCGGAAATCTGGATGGCGCGACCGGCGAACAAATTATTCAACTGATGTTCGCCTTGCAGGCCGGTACCGGCGCCACATTGCTGCTGATCACACATGACGCGGGCTTGGCCGCGCGCTGTGGCCGGGTGGTGCACCTCGCAGACGGAAAAATCGCACGGGTGACGAATGGGTCAGCACAGATCGCGGCGCTGGATGGCTGAGGTGGAAGGATCAGGCAATATCTTCGCGAGTGTCGCGCAATTCGTCAAGATCACCGAGCCAGGCCATTTTACCTTTAAGCGCCATAAGCTGCGCCCGCTTGAGGGAACGGACATAGATGGCAAGTGCCTCGCTGATCGCCGCTTCCCTGGTCGGCCATTCCCCAAACTGCATCGCGTCAGCAAGAAGCTTGTTATCAATATCGATATGAATTTTCATGGCTGACACCTGCGCGTTTACAATCCTGGAAAATTAAGAAATATTATGGCGTTGAGCAAGCATTACATTCCCTTATCCCTGCGCTTTGCATTGCGTGAGCTGCGTGGCGGGCTGCATGGGTTTTATATATTTCTGGCCTGCCTGACTGTTGGCGTGGCGGCGATTGCGGGTGCGGGATCGCTGGGCGCGGCGATTACAGGGGGCATGCGCGCCGAGGGGCAGGCCATTCTGGGCGGCGATGTGGCGCTGGAGCTGAACTATCGTGACGCCAATGCAGACGAGCTTGCGCATATGCGGGCGAGCGGCGCGATGTCGCTGAGCCGCGATATGCGGGCCATGGTGAAAAGTCACGTCAATGATGTGCGCACCCTGATCGAACTGAAGGCGGTGGATGCCGCCTATCCGCTTTTCGGCGCAGTGGCCTTGCGCGAAAATGCGGAATTGCAATCCGCGCTGGCGCAACAGGCTGGCGTCTGGGGCGCGGTGATCGAGGGGCCGCTGGCGGAGCGGCTGAAAGCCCGGACAGGAACCATGCTGCGCATCGGGGCGCAGGATTTTCAGGTGCGCGGGATTATTGTGCGTGAACCGGACCGCGCATCCGGCGGATTGGCGCTGGGGCCACGGGTAATGATCTCAATCGACGCCCTGGACGCGACGCAACTTGTGCAGCCCGGCAGCCTGCAGGTGCGGCATTACCGCATCAAACTGCACCCGGGAGCCGATCTTAAAATCTGGCTGGAGCGGTTGAGCGCACAATTTCCGGACGCCGCATGGCGGGTGCGCGACCGCGGCAACAGCGCGCCCAGCACCAGGCAATTTCTGGATCAGATGGCGATGTTTCTGACCCTGACCGGATTGACGGCGCTGGTGGTGGGGGGCGTGGGGGCGGGGAATGCCGTGCACGGATATTTGCAGCGCAAGCGCGTGACCATCGCCACGCTGAAATGCCTGGGGGCCCAAGGCGGTCTGATTTTTCGCATCTATTTGACACAGATTTTTCTGCTCGCCTGTCTGGGTATCGTGATCGGGTTAGGCGTTGGCGCGGCGATCCCGTTTTTGCTGTCGGCGATATTGGCGGACCTGCTGCCCGTGCCCGCGCATTTTGCGGTTTATCCCCTGCCCTTGCTGTATGCCAGCGCTTTCGGAATGATAACGGCTGTGCTGTTCGCCATCTGGCCGCTGGCGCGGGCGCGGGAAATTTCCGCCGCCGCGCTGTTTCGCGAACTTGTTGCGCCGGTACGCCGCTGGCCGCGCCCGGTTTATATTGCCGCCACTATGGCGCTGACTGGCGGGCTGGCGGGGCTGGCCTTTCTGATTGCAGGCGATGCGCGATTTGCATTCTGGTTCGTGACCGGCATTGGCGCGAGTTTTGCCGTGTTGCGCCTGCTTGGGGCCGCGATCATGGCGCTGGCGCGCAGCCTGCCCGCTCCGCCACGGCCTGAATTGCGGCTGGCGCTGGCCAATCTGCACCGCCCCGGCAGCCCCGCGCCTGCGGTCTTATTGTCCCTGGGGCTTGGGCTGTCATTGCTGGTCACCATCGCGATGGTTGAAGGCAATATCAACCGCCAGGTGACGGATCGGGCGTCAAACGAGGCGCCATCATTTTTCTTTCTGGATATTCAGTCTACGGACATTGATGCGTTCCGGAAACTGGCCAATGGCGTTGGCGGCGTTTCGGATGTGGAGAGCATGCCAACATTGCGCGGCCGGATTGTGCGCATCAAGGACAGGCCCGCCACCGTCGATTCCGTTCCGCCCGAGGCGCAATGGGCGCTGCGCGGGGACAGGAACCTGAGCTTTGCGGTATCCCCGCCGGAGAATACCGTATTTGCAGCGGGCGAATGGTGGCCAGCGGGATATGCCGGACCGCCATTATTGTCACTCGACGCCCGGCTTGCCACGGATATGGGGCTTGGCGTAGGCGACACCATGACGGTGAATGTGCTGGGCCGGGATATTGAGGCGCGGATCGCCAATCTGCGCAGCATTGACTGGTCCACCATGGGGGTGAATTTCGCGCTGATATTTTCGCCGGGACTGGTTTCCAGCGCGCCGCACAGCTTTCTCGCCACCGCGCGCGCTACAGAAGATGCCGAGACCACCTTGCATAACGCCGTAACGGATAAATTTCCCGGCGTGTCGGTGGTGCGGGTGCGCGAAACCCTGGAAACGGTAAACGGTCTGCTGAACAATCTCGCCATGGCGGTGCGCTCGGCGGGCGGGGTGACGCTGGTGACCGGCATATTGGTGCTGGCGGGCGCGCTGGCGGCGGGGCATGGACAGCGCGTCTATGATGCGGTGCTGTTGAAGGTGCTGGGGGCGTCGCGGGCGCGGGTGGTCTTCGCCTATGCAGCGGAATACGCCCTGCTTGGCCTGGCGGCTGCGGGCCTCGCCAGCCTGATCGGCACGCTCGCCGCCTATCTGGTGGTGACGGAACTGATGCATGCAAAGTTTGTTTTCCTGCCCGGCACTCTGGTCATAACCCTTGCGGGAACGATTTTCCTGACAGTTTTCCTGGGGTTGGCCATGACCTGGCGCGTTCTGGGACAGAAAGCGGCGGCAGCACTGCGTGGGGCCTGAACGTGATATTATCTGGAAGTATATGGTATAAGCTGGCTTACAGGCCAGCTTATGAGAAGAGATGGGTTCATGCGTGAAGTTGGCGCCTTTGAGGCGAAGAACAAGCTTGGCACGCTGCTGGACTGGGTCGAGGCGGGCGAGGAAGTCCTGATCACCCGGCGCGGCAAGCCGGTGGCGCGTCTGGTGTCCGCCGAACCCGTATTCGACCGGGAAAAGGCGCGCCGTGCGGTCGAGGGCATTATTGAAACGAGGAAAGGCGTCACCCTGGGTGGTCTCAGGATCAAGGATTTAATCAATGAAGGCAGACCATGAGTTTTGTACTGGATAGTTCGGTTAGCCTGAGCTGATGTTTTGAGGATAAGTTCACAGACGTTACAGATGCACTCATGCTAGGTGCGAGAGACACTGGCGCCATTGCCCCCTCGCACTGGCCGCTGGAAGTTCTCAATGGACTGGCCATGGCGGAACGCCGGCGCAGGATTGATGCGCACAGGCGGCAACATTTCGCTGAATTCCTGCGCGATCTTCCAGTTGAAATCGACAGTGAGACAGTAGCGCAGGCCTGGAGTGTAACTTCCCGGTTGGCCGCACACCATCGCCTGGCGCTATATGACTCCGCCTATCTGGAACTGGCGCTGCGGCTGGGTTTGCCGCTGGCGACGCTGGACCGGGATTTGCGCGCGGCGGGCGACGCGCTTGGCGTCACCCTGCTGGGCGTGTGACACCGCCACAGTTTTTATTGGTTAGAATATCAATAGTGCGCCGCTGTACTGTAAAGCCCCCACCCGGAAAATGTGCGCTTGAATTTGACGGCAATACTGCCAATATAGACTTCAGTGGATTCTTTTAGGGAGCAATGGACCAAAATGGCTGAATTTGACCGGAATATTGCGGCGCAGGGCGGGGCTGGCGCGCACGCGCAGGTGATCGATCAGGGCCTGCGGGATTATATGCTGCGGGTCTATAATTACATGGCCTCTGGCCTGGCGTTGACGGGCATTGTTGCCTATCTGGGCTATCGTTCTGATTTCTATGCCTCTATCGCCGGGTCACCTTTGATCTGGGTGGTGATGCTGGCGCCACTGGGCGTGGTGTTCTATCTCAGCGCCAGAATCCATTCCATGAGCTTCAGTTCGGCGCAAACCTGGTTCTGGGTCTATGCGGGCCTGGTCGGCCTCTCGCTCTCGGGCATATTCTATGTCTATTCCGGGGTCAGCATTACCCGCGTGTTCTTCATCACATCGGGCATGTTCGGCGCGGTCAGCCTGTATGGCTACACCACCAAGCGGGATTTGACCGGTTTTGGCTCGTTCCTGTTTATGGGCCTGATCGGCGTGGTGATTGCGTCTGTGGTGAATATCTTCCTGGCTTCATCGGCGCTGCACTTTGCGATTTCAGTGATCGGTGTGCTGGTATTCACCGGCCTGACCGCCTATGACACGCAGAAAATCAAGGAAATCTACGCCGAATCCGATGGCTATGAAGTGGCGGGCAAAAAGTCGATCATGGGCGCGCTGGCGCTGTATCTCGACTTCCTGAACCTGTTCCTGATGATGCTGCGCCTGATGGGCGGCAATCGCGAGTAAGCCTGTTCCGGTTACCGAAAACCCCGCAGCGCAATCTGCGGGGTTTTTTATTCGACCAGTTTCAGCAGCTTGCGCTCCAGCACCCGCAGCACCTGCGGCAATTCGCGCCCGCGCTTGAGGATTTGCCCGCCGCTGCCGGTTACCGCATATTGGCCCTGACGGCCCGCCAGTTTTGGCTGCTTGACGATACAACAGGCCGGCATTTCGCTGGCGCGCCGGAAGGCCGAGAAAATCGCCTGATCTTTTAGCCCGTCAATGGCGTAATCGCGCCATTCGCCCGTCTGCACCATGCGGCCATACAGATGCAGGATTACCTGCAATTCCTGCCGGTCGAAGAAGACCTTTTCTGGCGCCCGCTGCATGCGGGCCAATTGTATGGGTATGGTGTCACTCACAGCCCGATCTTGCGATTGCTGATCGTAGAAGGCAAGAAGTCTCTGTCTTATTTCCCTAAAAAAGCAATCATGGGAAATCCGCCTCACACTATGTCCGGCTATATCCGGCGCAACACCTCATTTTCCCAGACGCCCGCCAGCGCTGCCCGCCGTGTGATCCGGTTCCTCGCTATGGGACCGCACCCGCCGCCGCAGACGCTTTCCGGGCGGAGCGGCATATACTGACTTCGCAAGACAATTTCAAGTGCGCGAATACCGGTTCTGGCGGGCGCGGATTTATTTTCCCCAAAAAATGCGGGGACTGTGATGACCGTCACTTTACCCCAAATCCCTTTAAGCTAGTCTTAACACATCATTAATATTGCAACCCGCGACCAGAAGGATCACGGGACAAGAAGGCGGAGTTTATCGGGTTGATGAGTTAAAATGGCGGGTTGGAGGAAACTCCCCCGAACCTGCCATTAAAGGAAGCGGCGCCCCTGGTGATCTGCACGCTTTGCAGATCGATAAAACACGAAGGGATAACGTCGCCATTTTAGGAGTGGATCGAAAAAGGGCGTTTTCCCTTGAAACTCAGCCTGCTGTTAAAAAGGTGACACAGGCGTCTTACAAAACTGGAGAAATCATATGGCCATTAATTTAAGGAAACAGCTTCTTGCTACTGCGGCTATCGTGCCAATGGCGATGCTGCTTGGCGGCGGGCAGGCTCTTGCCGGGGCGGTTATAACGCATGGCGCCACGTCGCTGGGGGTGAATGATTCCGCGGAGTTGAACTTCTTTAGCGACGGCCCTGGCGGGTTCTTGACCTATGGCGTTTACCGCGACCCCATAGGGGACGCCATTTCGCCGGGTTGTCTGTGCGAGGGCTGGGGTGTGTCAACCACTTATGCCGGGTTTACCACTTCCGGCTGGGCTAACCAGGATGATGGGGGAGCTTTCGGACTGACCGGCGGTGTTTTCGGGTCAACCGCCAATACGGCAAGCTCCAGCATCGGTCTGTCCGGCGCGCCGATCCAGGTGGATCATCTGTTCGGCCCGTCCTTACAGGCCGATATTTTCCAGGTGAATGTCACCATCAGGAATACCGGTGCTGCGACCGCCGAAAACATCGTTTACCGCCGGGTGATGGACTGGGACGTGCCGCCGACCGCATTCAATGAATTCGTCACCCATCAGGGGGTGGAGGCCAATCTGGTGGCCAATGGCGGCAATGTGCTGTACGCCAGCAATGACGGTTTCGCCAGCGGCGACCCGCTGAGCGGGCCAAGTTCCCTTGATTCTGCATCTGAAAACACCGACTTTGTCGATCTGGGTCCGAGTGACCATGGCTCGCTGTTTGATTTTGCCTTTGGTAATCTTGCCGCAGGGGAAAGCCGGTCGTTCAACATCTTCTATGGTTCGCGTGAAAATGAGGCCAGCGCCCTTGCGGCGCTTGCTGCGCTTGGCGTCGATCTGTATTCACTCGGGCAAAGCGATCCCTTACTTCCTGACCCCGGCAATCCGGACGGCACCCCGGCGACCTTTATCTTTGCCTTTGGCGGCGTCGGCGGTGTTGCGCCCGGCGAAACCGAAGCAAACCCCGTCCTGCCGTTCGTTCCCGCGCCCGGCGAGTTTGTGTTCCCCGCGCCACAGCCCCGGTTGTGGTATGATCCGCCATTCGCGGAAGGCTTTACCTATACGCTGACCGGCGTTGGCGCAGAATTTATCGGGGTCAGGGTGCCGACGGTTGGCTTTGCCGGGCCATTTGATATCGTTATTGGCGGCATCACGGTTGCGTCTCTCGATCCGGGCGAATCATACCTCTTCGATTCGCTTGCTGATGTCACGAGCTTTGATCTTGTCGGGATCAATCCGCTGCTTGATGTCACGGCCACCGGATTCGCCACCGCGTTTCCGACCTTTCTTGACTTCTCGGGCGACCCAACGTCGCTCTCAATGACGGCGATTCTTGCCCCTGATCCGGGCGGCGCCGCTGTGCCAGAACCGGGAACACTGTTTCTCATGGGCGCTGGTCTGGCGGGGATCGTCCGTCTGCGGACGAGACAGTGGCGGTTAGTGCGCGCTGGCTGAAGACTGAAGGTTAAGTCTATAATCACCGGCGCGGGAGTGTTTCCGCGCCGGTGATTATATGTGATTAACAGAACCAGGGATACTCTCAATGCGGGCGTTTCAATTACTTGCACTGGTTACTGCCGGGCTGTTGTGTTCCCCTGCCCCGTCGGAAGCCGCCGACAGTAAGGGGGCCTATGCGATCGACGGTGGCGGCGGCGCGCCGTGCAAGGCCTTTACCGAATCGCGCAAGGCCAGCGACAAAAGCGCCGCTGATCTTTTTGCGGGCTGGGTGGATGGTTATCTTAGCGCCGCAAACCAGAACAGACCGGACACGTTTGATCTGACGCCATGGCAAACCAGCGGTTTGCTGCTGGCGCTGCTTGGGCGATATTGCGAATCCTATCCCGAAGATCGTTTTGAAATTGCCGTAAATAACATGATCACGGCTTTGCACCCGCAGCGCCTTACGGTCCGCAGCGACACGATACTCGCCGGCAGCGAAGACAAAGGCGCCCCCATTTATCGCGAAATTATGGTGCGGGTGCAGCAAAGCCTTAAGGACCAAGGGTACTATTCAGGCCCCCTCGACGGCAATTACGGGAAATCCATGCATACGGCCCTCAGCGATTTCCAGAAGAAGAATGGCGTTACCGTCACGGGCTTGCCTGATCAGGAAAGCCTGTTCAGGCTGTTGCCACTCAAACCGGAAAAGGGAATGTCCGGACCAAAATAGTCCGGACCCCAATTCGGAGTATTATTCCGCAACCTGTTTTGTGCATCTGCCAGCCTTCATCGCCGTCCTGCGGATTGAAGGCGCCCGCTGCATGCGGGCCAATTGTATGGGTATGGTGTCACTCACAGCCCGATCTTGCAGTTCCTGGGGGCAGAAGGCAAGAGGTCGCTCACTTGTTTTTGTAAAAGCCCTGACAAGGGATTTGCCAGTTAACCAAAAATCAACCATACTACTGATAATATTGTAGATGAGTCACAGCCCTCATTGCATCCTGGAAACCTGGGGAAAGAAGCAGCCATGTCCATTACAGAAGCAGAAGAAAAGGGCCGCCTTGCGGCGCAAAAGCCCCTGGATCAGACGACACTGGTCGATCTTGATGTTATTGAGTGTCCCTACCACACCTATAGCAAACTGCGTGAAGAGGCGCCCGTATTCAAGGATCCTGTCGCCGGTTTCTATATTGTCTCATGTTATAGTGATCTGATGAAGGTGATTAAAGACACGGCCACCTTTTCAAGCGATGTTGCGGACGCGATATTGCCGCCGGGTGAGCGTAACCGCGCCGAGGAATTTGGCGGTTATCCATCGGTGCCGACGCTGATCACAGCCGATCCACCAAAGCATAAATATTACCGTAATCCGATCAACAAGGTCTTTTCCGCCGCCCGCGTCGATCAGATGGATGCCTATGTTCAGCAGATAGCCAACACGCTGATCGATGATTTCATCAAGGATGGCCACTGTGAATTTGTGGCGCAATATACGATTCCGATGCCGCTGCTGATCATTGCTGATCAACTGGGTGTGCCACGCTCCGATCTGCCGCTGTTCAAGGAGTTTTCCGATGCGCTGACCACACAGGTAAGCGGCGTAGCCAACCGCGAGCAGCGCATCTGGGCTGCGAAAAAAAATGTTGAGTTCCAGAGATATTTTGCCGAAGTCATTGAGAAGAAGCGGGCCAATCCGACAGACGACATCATTTCCGATCTTGTCAGGGCGCAAATGGAAAATGGCGAACCGATGAGTGTGCCGGAGCTGTTATCGGTGCTCAATATATTGCTTGCTGCCGGCAATGAAACCACCACCAACTCCATTTCCAAGGGAGTTCTGCTGCTTATTCAGAACCCGGACCAGATGCAACTGGTGCTGAACGATATGTCGCTGGTTGAAAATCTGACCGAGGAAGTGCTCCGCTTTGACGGTCCGGTGCAGGGCCTGATGCGCGTTGCCACCTGCGATACGCAAATCGCCGGAACCCCGATCCCCAAGGGCGCGGTGATCATGCTGCGCTACGCCAGCGCCAACCGTGATGAGACGCAATTTTCCGACGGCGGGAAGTTTGATGTACGGCGTAAAAATGCGGCCAGCCACCTCGCATTTGGCCAGGGTATTCATTTTTGTCTGGGCGCGATGCTGGCCCGCAAGGAAATGAACGTAACCTTCAGAACCGTCCTGACCAGGATGAAAAATCTGCGCCTGACGCCAGGCCATGAAATCCCCCATCATGAACCGAGTATCGTGCTGCGCGGATTAAAGGAACTGCATATCAGCTTTGATCCGGCATAGAGCATGATGATTTTAGGTTGCACCGTTTTTTCTCCTCTCGCTGTCATTACCCGGCTTGTCCGGGTAATGACAGCGAGAGGGTGAAGTGTGACCGGACCTAATCTCATCATGCTATAGGGCGGGGCTTGCCTGAACAGGATTTCCTGTTCAGGCAAGCCCCGGCACGGGCGTGTGCAGTACTATTCCGCCGCCATTTTCTGCATCTGCCAGGATTCATTGCCTGCGGGCAGGTTGAACAGTTCCGCCACATTGTTGCGGAAAATGTCCTGGCGCTGCGCTTCGGTCAGTTCTTTGGATTGTTTGGCCACCAGCGCCTGCGATTCCGGCCAGGTTGAATCCGTATGCGGAAAATCATTGGCCCAGATCAGCCGCTTGTGATTCATCAAATGTGCGGTCTGGTAGGCGATCCAGTCGTCCTGGAACGTCATCCACACATTTCTGCGCAGATATTCGCTGGGCAGCATCGAGAGTCCGGGAATGATGCCGGTTTGCAAATTGAACGTCGCCGCATGGTCCATGCGGTACATATAATGCGGCATCCAGCCCGCATCGCCTTCGGCGCAAACCATTTTCAGTTTCGGGAACCGCTCGAAAATGCCGGTCAGCGTGAACAGGCACACAACATCCTGCACCGCGCGGATGATGTTCAGGAACCCGCCCAGCGGATGACCGCGCCTGGGCGCCAGGACGCTATCGATGCTGCCGTCGCTGGAGGTCAGAATATGAAACGCCAGCGGCAGATCCAGATCCACCGCGCATTCCCATAGCGCGTCATATTCCGGCTTGTCATAATCGCCCTGTACCGGATGGCCCGGCATCATCATGCCGACAAAGCCCATTTCCTTGGCGCGGCGGAAATCCTCGATCGCGCTATCCACCGACAGAACGGCGGTTTGCGCCAGACCGAACAAACGGTTCGGCAACCCGCCGCAAAATTCCTGCAACCAGCGGTTATAGGCCTGCATGCAGGCATTTTTGTATTCCACATCCGGGTGGGTGCACAGGATCATGCCAACCGAGGCATAGATGATCTCGGCGGCGATGCCATCCTGGTCCATGTCGGCGGCGCGCGCCTTTGGATCCCAGGCGCCGCGGCGGATGCCGTCGAACCTGGTGGTCGCGGCAAACCTGGCGCGGTCATCCGGCGTCATGCCGCAGCCGGCCAGAAAGCCCATCGGCACGTTTACCTTGATGTCCTTGATGACGATGACGTCCTGGCCATTTGCGCCGGTCGCGATGTGGGGCGCGACATCACGATATTTTGGATCAATATAGTCGATATAACAATTTGGCGGCTCGACAATGTGGCTATCGGCCGAAATGGCGCCTGGTCCGATCAAGGATTTCATGGTGTTTTCCCTCCGTTGGTGCATTTTTCGCAATCTATGATCATAATTATGAGCAGAAAGCCAATCCCAACGCAAGCATTTCCATAATAATTTTGTGGATGTTGTGAGATTACATCAGATCAAGAAACATGCGCAGGCTGGTAAGCGCCAGAAACGCCGCAAAAGCGCGGCGCAGGGCCGGGCGGCTGATGGCGTGGGCAATCTGTGCACCCCAGGGGGCGGCCAGAATCGTGGTGGGCACGATCAGCGCGAATCCAACCAGATTGACATAGCCCAGAGAGAATGGCGGCAGGCCGGGCGCGCCCCAGCCATTCATCATCATGGCGAGCGTGCCGGGCACGGCAATAATCAGCCCGAAGCCGGTCGCCGTGCCGACCGCGCGGTGAATGGGAATATTATAAAGATTGAGTATCGGCACCCCCAGTGTGCCGCCGCCAATCCCCATCAGGACACTGATTAACCCGATAATGGCGCCAATTACTGCGCGGATGACTCCGGTGGGAAACTGGCCGGCAATGCGCCATTCCTCCCGCCCGAACGCCATATGGATGGCGACGATCAGCGCGACCGTTGCAAACACCAGCATCAGCGCACCGCCATTGACGCCACCCGCAATCAGTGATCCCAGCAGAACGCCTATAATAATGGGCGGGGCGAGTTGCCGGAGCAACTCCGTATCCACCGCGCCTTTTGCCCGATGCGCGCGCATGGATCGCGTTGATGTCGCCACGATGGTGGCCAGCGATGTGCCAACCGCCAGATGCATGCGCACCGCCTCGTCAATGCCCAGCCCCGAAAACACATGATACAGTACCGGCACGATCACAATGCCGCCGCCAACCCCAAGCAGACCCGCCAGAATGCCCGCAACGACGCCCGTCAGCGCCAACCCGGCGACGAGCAAAGCCAATTGAATGAGGCTGTAACCGGCGAGTAAATCCACTTACGCCGCCGCCCGCGCAATGTCTGGATCAGGCACGCGCGCCAGCGCATCGCGAATAATTTCAATACCTGCATCGCGCCGGTGCGCGTTCTCGCTCAGATGCCGCCGCCAGGATTTTGCACCCGGCTGCCCCTGGAACAGGCCGGGTATATGCCGGGTGATACAGTGCAGCGGCACGCCCTGCCCGACCTGTTCTTCGGCCCAGGGCAACAGGCGTTCGATCACTTCCATGCGCGAGGGCGGCGGTGCAGTATCGCCAAACAGACGGCCATCCACTTGCGCCAGCAGATACGGATTGTGATAGGCCGCACGGCCCAGCATGACGCCATCCATCCGCGCCAGATGCGGGCCAGCATCGTCCAGTGAATGCAGCCCGCCATTCAGCACAAAGGTAAGCTGCGGAAATTCCGCCTTCATGCGATGCGCAAGGGCATAATCCAGCGGCGGCACATCGCGGTTCTGTTTCGGGCTCAAGCCCTCCAGCCACGCCATGCGCGCATGAATGATAAACACCTCGCAGCCCGCATCGCGCACGGTGGTAATAAAGCGCGGCAGAATTTCCTCCGGTATTTGCCTGTCAATCCCGATGCGGCATTTCACCGTCACCGGCAGATGCGGCACCGCCGCGCGCATGGCGGCCACACAGCGCGCAACCAGTTCCGGTTCCGCCATCAGACAGGCCCCGAAGCGCCCGGACTGCACCCGGTCGCTAGGGCAGCCCACATTCAGATTAATCTCGTCATAGCCAAAATCCGCGCCAATTTTTGCAGCTTCGGCCAGAACTGCGGGTTCGCTGCCGCCAAGCTGCAACGCCACGGGATGTTCCGCCCCGTCGAAACCCAGCAGCCGCGCCCGGTCGCCATACAGCACCGCATTGGCCGTCACCATTTCGGTATACAGCCGCGCATGGCGCGACAGCAGGCGCAGAAAGTACCGGTCAAACCGGTCCGTCCAGTCCATCATCGGCGCAACACAAAAACGGTACGGGCTCATTTCATCCTTCCAGTGGCGGGCAGGGCCGGACCTTAGCCCATTTTCCGATCCATGCGTAGGTGATGATAGCGGTCAGAATCATAATAATTCTCTATCCGCCCAGTTTCGGCAGGCGGCGGATGGCGGTGATCTGGCTGCCGGATTGGGCAATGCGGGCCACTGCGTCCGAAAGCGGTTCGCTGGCGACCTGCATGTGATAGGCGTTGGCGTGCAACAGCGTGGCGGCATCCCGCATCATGCCCACATGGCCTTTCCAGAAAATCAGATCGCCACGCCGCAGCGCGCGCAAATCAGCCCGCAAATCAGCGGCAAGCGCCTCGCCCAGTTCCACCTGCCGCCAGGTGTCGCGCGGGCATTCAAGCCCCGCGCCCTGCATGGCGGTTTGCAGCAGGCCGGAACAATCCAGGCCCAGGCCATCCCTGCCACCCCATAAATAGGGCGTCCCCAGAAATTTTTCCGCAAGGGTGACAAAATCTTCCGTATACATACCAACTGGCGCAATATGTTCAGAATAAATCCAGCCCAGCTCTTCAATCCGGCTATAACCGCCGGAATGCCCACCCAGCGCCAGCTTGGCGTTCATCCCAAGCCATAGCAGCGGCGGAGATTTCATATCCGCATCGCGGTACACAAAGGTGCGCGGGACGCAGACGCGATGCGTCGGCAGCGGCCCAAGCGGGCCCAGCGCATCCAGCCGCACATGGCCCGGATAATGATCCAGCACCGCCTGGCCTTTTGCCCAGCCGTCTTTTTCTTCCTCGATCAAGAAAACTTCGCCGAACAGCATCTGCGTATCCAGCGGCGCGTCATCGGCGGGCGCGCGGCGCAAGGCGGCGGAACCGGTAATGATACGCTTGAGCGGATGGTTCACAGCGCGGCCGCCCGCGCCTTGATCAGATCGGCAAATTCGCTCAGATACAGCGATCCCTTGAGCGTGCGTTGCACCAGCACATTGCGCCGGTCGGTTTCATCGCGTTTGCGGCGCGTGAAATCCAGCCGCCCCATCGTATCCAGCGCGCGGGTAACCGCCGGTTTGGAAATGTTCAATTGCGCCGCCAGGCCGCGCACCGTATGTGGCGGCTCCTCGCCATAGACGATCAGCAAAATCGCCATTTGCCGCGCGCTCAGATCCGGGCCATCGGCGCGCACCGAATCGATCAATGTGTTGCGCCACAATTCCAGCGCCTTTTTCATGGAAAATTCGACAGCCATCATACCCCCGGCGTTAGATTGCAGGGATTATTCCTGATCAGAAACGATCACGCAAGAGCGCGTATAAAGCACGGATCGCCATCGCCTCGCCGCCTGCTTTCTGTCCGGGGCCGCTTTTGGCGTTCCAGCCATAAATATCGAAATGCGCCCAGACCTTAGCCTCGCCCACAAAATGCTGCAAGAACAGCGCAGCCGTGATGGCGCCCGCCATGCCGCCTTCGGTGACATTGCTGAGATCGGCAATGCTGCTTTCCAGCCCCTTGCCGTAGGGTTTCCACAGCGGCAGCCGCCATAGCGGATCGGCCTCGGATTGTGCATAGGCGGCAAGCTGCGCCGCCAGCGCGTCATCGGGTGTGAAGAAGGGTGGGATTTCTGTCCCCAGCGCCGTGCGCGCCGCCCCCGTCAGGGTGGCCAGATCAAACAGCAGTTCGGGTTGCTCTGTCCCGGCTTCTGCCAGCGCGTCGGCCAGAATCAGCCGGCCTTCGGCGTCCGTATTGCCGATTTCAACCGTCAGCCCCTTGCGGCTGGTCAGAATATCGCCCGGGCGGAAGCTGTCGCCGGACACGGAATTTTCGGCGATGGGGATCAGCACCCGCAGGCGCAGTTTCAGGCCCGCATCCATGATCATGCTGGCAAGGCCCAGCACATTGGCCGCACCCCCCATATCCTTTTTCATCAACCGCATGCCGGAGCTGGGCTTGAGGTCCAGCCCGCCGCTGTCAAACACCACGCCCTTGCCTACCAGCGTCACCTTTGGCGCATCCGCATCGCCCCAATGCATATCCAGCAGGCGCGGCGGCCGGGCGCTGGCCTTGCCCACCGCGTAAATCATCGGATAATTGTGGCTCAGCAATTCGTCACCGGTCAGGATGCTCAGAGAAGCCCCATATTGCGCCGCCAGCGCCGCCGCCGCATCACTGAGTTCCTGCGGCCCCATATCATTGCCGGGCGTATTGATCAGATCGCGGGCGAGAAACACGCCCTGCGCGATGCGGCTTACTTCTGCGCCATCCACGCCATCGGGCAGCACCAGTTGCGCGGGCGCCTCCTTTTTCGGTTGCTTTTTATAGCGCTCATACCGGTACGACCCAAGCGCCCAGCCAAGTGCGGCAAGCGCCCCCATGTCCGCCGCAAGCGGCCCCTCAATATGATAAACCCCGGAACCAAGACCATCCGGCAGCCCGCGCCAGATCAGCGGATCATCCCCCGCACCCAGACCAAAAGCGATGGCGGTAATTGCGCCGTCGCCCGCCGGAATCTTCAGCACGCGCCCCGCCTGCCCCTTGAACTGATTGGCGCGCGCCCAGGCGGCCATGTTTGCCGGTTGCGCGGCCTGCCAGTCTTCCAGCCCGGCCTTGGCCACCGGCCAGATTGGGATGCTCTGAGCGTCTGAGGCCTGCGCGAAAAGCGATAACAAGGCGATTCTCCTTTTGTGTTAAACCGCTAAACTACAGGGTCACGCAGTCCGTGCAAGTTTTGGGTAGTGTCTCAGTTTGAAATCTGGAGATTAAAAAAAGGCCCCGCCAAGCGGGGCCGTCTACACCGTGCCCTAGCTTGCATTCGCTATTTGGCACGGCGGCCCTTGGCAGGGGCTTAGACGCGGATCACGATGGAGAGCCGCTGCACATAACATGGCAAATTAGAGGTGCTTTGTCAAGCTGGAAAGCCCCATCGCGCGTAGTACGCAACGCTGTATCTCAACAAGATTTTTCGCACCTACAACGTCGAAATGATAAACTCGCTTGCCCGATCTATCCTTGCCATAACGCAAAAAATCAAGCCGCTGAAACCCCATAGAATATACCATATCTCCCTTTATCCAAACCCCATCGCTACTCCATTGGGGAGGCAGCCTGGGGCGAATATTAATTTGCCTGTGGTACGGCATCACATGTTGCGGCGGCTCAGTGCTAAGTGCCACTACAGTGCATAAGAAAGGACGATTAACAATTTTCGGGCTAATAACAACTACCGGTCGTCGCTTGACCATCTCAGGTATGATAAAGCCGTTGTCGAAATCACACGTTAGCACCGTGCCCATTTGAGGATGCTCTTTGATTGCCATTACGCCACTCGTTTCTGGTAAACTTTAGGCCGTCCGGGTTTCTTTGCTGCTGCATCAATCAGCGCCACAATGTCGGTCATATCCCAAAGCCGGTCAGACACGCTAGCAGCCATTGCAGGACTGACTTTCAAGGTCTTGTGGATATGGACGAAATTATAATGCACGAAGTAAAGCGCCAGCGCATGGCAGTGATTATCGACTTTCTTTGAGAAGGCGTTTGTCAGCCGGGTAAAGCGGCGCATCGACATTCTCATAGTCAGATTGTGATGCTCCACATGCGAAGTGGACACATGATCATAATCAGGATTGCCTTCTATCCGCGCCTTGCGCACACCGATGCACTCCGCAGGGCTATAGCGGCCCTTGGCGCTTTCAGGCGTTGCGCCGTACAGCTTGATCAGCATGGCGTAGTCCACATCGCCGCCAAACGCGCCCTCAACCGCTTCCAGATAGGCCTTGTGGCCATCCGTAGTCAATTGCACCCGGTTCGCCAGACGGCTGCGCAAATTATCCATAAATTCCATTGCATATTCAGAGCCACGCCCGCCAACCAGCCATGACAGTATCATCTTGTGGCCGCTATCCAGTGCGGTCCAGGTCCACACGTCGCCGGCCTGATCGGGTGCGGCCTTGGCCGTGGCGACATTCTTTGCCTTGGCGTAGCAGAATGACCAGATTTCATCGCACTGCACCTTGGACGCCTTCACGTTGCGCACATGGTCATTGTGATAGGCCGCGCAAGCCGTGCCAGCGTCAACCAGCAGCTTCGTAACCGTGTTGATAGATACGCCCATCACACGGCTGATCGACCGCATGGATGATCCCTCAACCAGCATGCTAAGAATTTGGGTGCGTGTATGTAAGGGCAGCTTGTTCATGCCCTTGAGATAATGCCGATAAAGTCAAATATCAAGCATTATTTTCAGTTTAATATAGCTTCCCGCACGTCAGGGCGGAGCACATTATGTGATGCCACCAAATTTTTGATGCTTTGCTGTAAGGTGGGCAATAGCGGGCCGAAACGACACGCATCATCCTTAATGGCGTCGGCTATTCGATTGTCATGGAAAGACTGAAAATTTGTAGTGTCTACAAAGGAAGCGTGCTGGAGAAACGTGGCTTGATAGCTCTCAATTTGCAATGCATACTCTCTCGCCTTACGGCCAAATGGGCGTTCTGAATTGATAAATAGGAACCATTGATTGGCAGGGCAAACACAGATGCAGTATTTGTAGTGCGGCGGGCTAAGTTCCGGACACCAAACTCTAATACAATCCCACTTCTGAAGCGTGGGTGACATTTAGTGGAGATGATTATACAATTGGGACAATTCTTGTAATTGTTGGATGGCGGATGTCCCCACCCAATCGGCACCGGAAAACCAGCGCCGGATATCCATTTCGTTGTTAGACCCTGGAAGCTCCCATGCCTCCTGATATGCAATGTCCTGATGACTTAGGTCGCGCAATTTCCCGAATGACATGCTGCCATACGTACGCAACGCATTCAGAAGATACTCTTGGTCAGTACCTGATAAGCGCTGGAAACTATTGCCGCCTTTTGAGTAGACCTTCAACTTGTTCCCTTCCCGCAAGATGTCAATTCTCTTGTTGAGATGGTCTACAAGCTCATCAGGCTCTCCTACAGAATCTTTCAACAAATCATAAATAAATGATGGCACTGGGCCATGTTCCATTGCAACAAATCTGTCGCCTGAAATAGGTCTGCCCCAATCAAGCAGATGTTCCTTATCCGCGAAGAAAAAGACTTTGCAAACATAGTATTGTGTAATGCCGGGCCGCTCCCGCGCAAGGAGGTCTATGCCTTCAATACACTTCTCATAATCTACCTTAAACCGGATTGGCTTTTTAGACATATCAGATCCAACGCGCAGCCGCCGCCTTTTTGGCAATCTTCCTGCGCTCCTCCTGCGTTAGAGAGTCGGCGCGGCCCTTCGCCCCGGCCTTGCCAGAGCGGGAACGCCCCGATTTTATGGTTAAAACTTCTTCAATTTCGCCGGTCGCGATCTTTGCCACCATAATAGCGGCTCCAATCGCATTGGCAGGGCGCTTTTGGCCTTGTGGACCTTTCGGCATTGTTGCTTCCTTGTGCTAACCCTGCGGAACAAACACTATACACAACATTTGGTACGCAAACAACGATTCGTTCGACTCGCTGACTTCAAATCGACGCAATATCAACTCTATTCGTTAATGTTTGATGGTTTATTTACAAGAAGCAAATTTCAAACTGAGACACTATCAAGTTTTGTTGCCGGGAACCACCGCGCGCCAGCGCTTGCACAGCGCTTATTCCGTGATAGGCTTGCGAAAATATCAAAACAAGGGGAGGCCGCAAATGGCGCTGGCGCAAAAGCAGGATGAGTATCTATTCGACGCGGACAGCCATGTGCTGGAGCCGCCCGATATGTGGGATAATTATCTTGATCCCAAATTCAGACATCGCGGCATCCGCATTACGCCCAATGAACAGGGCGTAGATCAGCTCTGGTGCGATGGCGAAATCATCATGCCCAACCGCCTGGCCGCGATTGGCGGCGTGGACATGGACACCTCAAAACTTTTCGATCCGCACGGCAAACTGAGCTATATGGACGGCGCGCCGCCCGCCAGCATGTCCGGGCCGGAACGCATCAAACTGTTTGACGAATGGGGATTAAGTGCGGGTCTGGTGCTGCCCACGGTGGGCATCCTGTGGGACAAGGACGATGCGCCGCTCGCCAATGCCTATTGCCGCGCCTATAATGACTGGGTGTATGATTTTCAGGCGGCGGATCGCAACCGTATCATCATCGCCACGCATCTGAATTTGCGGGATATTCCTGGCGCCATCCGGGAATTTGAGCGCTGCCTCGACAAGGGCTTTCGCGGCGTGTTCCTGCCGCCCGAGCGCCTTGACGGCAAGGGCTTTGCCGATCCATATTTTGATCCGTTATGGGCGCGCATCGAAGAGGCGGGCGTACCCCTGCTGCCGCATGTGATTGTCCGTACACGGCGTATTGTTACGGGATTTGCCGGTGACTGGTACAGTCCCGGCAAGCTGAACCTGACCTTTTCATTCGCCATGGGCGGCACATCGCAATTGATGCCCGCCATTGTGGCCATGGTGGTGGATGGGCTGTTCGACAAATTCCCGCGCCTGAAGGTCGCCAGCGTCGAAGCGGGGGCGGGCTGGGCCGCCTACGCCATGGACCGGCTGGATGAAAAATATAAACGCTTCAAATGGCAGGCGCCGCTGAAGCTGGATCTGCCCAGCGATTATTTCCGCCGCAATCTGTGGTTCGTCGCCGAACCGGAAGAACGCACGATCGATTCGATGCTCGATCTGGTCGGCGAAGACCGCATCCTGTGGGGATCGGACTATCCGCATATCGACAGCGACCTGGCCGCAGTTTCACAAGTGCGCCACAGCGTGTCAGGACTTTCCGACGCCCGCAAACACGCCGTGCTGGGCGGCAATGCAAAGAAACTGTTCGGATTGCGTTAGGCCGTTTCTGATCAGACTGAACCGGCTTCCCTTGCATCTCGCTGACCCCCTCCCCCTGAAAGGGGGAGGTTGGGAGGGGGTCTGATTCACTCCGGATGAAACTTACCCTAACGGGCCGGGCATCTACCGGCCCAACCCCACAGAGGCCCCGATCGCCAGTAGCGCGGACGCCGCCAATACACAGCGCGACACCCAATCCTTTGCGGCGTAAACGATTGGATCGTCATGCACATAACCGCGTAATCCCGACAGCCACAGCCGGCAGATCCAGAGACACGCCAGGGGCACCACTCCCCACAGAAGCCCGGGCTGCGCGTAATTTTGAATTGCAGGTTCGCTGCTGACATACAGCGCCAGAACGAGGCAGGCGATGAAACCACTGCTCACCCCCATCATCATCAGAACCTGTGCGTCACCAGGATTATAGCCACGCCTGGAACCGGCATTGGACGCAGCCTCGTCCATCTGGTTCAATTCGACAAAGCGCTTGAGGAAAGCCAGTCCGAGAAAGAAGAAGCCCGAGGCGCTGAGCAGCCAGTGCGAAACAAAAATATTCGCCGCCATGCCGCCCGCTACAATACGGATGGTATAGAGGCCCGCCAGGATAAATACATCCACCAGCGGCAATTTCTTAAGACCAAGGCTGTAGGCTGTCGAAATAATGGCATAACTGATCACCACCGCCAGACTGGATGCGCCCAGCCCTGCGGCAATCAATAGTCCCAGCAGCACCAGCGCCGGACCGCCAATCAACCCGGCCATCACCGGCAGGGCGCCGCTGGCAAATGGTCTAAGCCGCTTTCGGGGATGCTGGCGATCAGACGGCAAATCCGCCACGTCGTTCATCAGATAAATGCCCGAGGCGGTAAGGCCAAAGGACAGGAACATCAGCAAACTGCCGGCCAATATGTCCGGGGCCAACAATTGGTGAGCGGCGGCGGGCGCGGCGAACACCAGCAGGTTTTTTACCCATTGGTACAGCCGCATTGCCCTGGCCAAAAGCAGCAGCCTGTTCCCCTTGCGCGGAAATTCCCGCTCCACCCGCGTCATCGCGCGCGCCCCGCGGGTGACGCCTGCATTGGCGTGCACCACAACAGCGCCGCCCGCGCGGGGCCACACCGCCAGATCAGCCCTGTCATTGCCCGCATATGCAAAGCCCCGCTCACCAAAACGTTTGCACAATTGGTCCGCCTTTGCCGCGCCCTTCAGATTATTTTCCCCATCGGTGGCAATCACTGCATCAAAAATACCGAGATGCTCCGCCACCGCTTCCGCAGTCCTCCGGTCGCTGGCTGTGGCCAGAATCAGACTCCGGCCCGAGCGCCTTTCTTCTTTCAGCCAGTCCAGAAAATCATGGTTATAAGGCAACAAGGCGGGATCCACCGGCGCCGCATCGGCCAGATGCCGTTTCAGCATGGCCCGGCCCTGCAACAGCCAGCCCGGCAACCGGAACAGCACGCGCCAATCACGCCGCACGGCGTCCACTACTGTTTCCTGCAGTGAATCGACCGCCAATAGCGTGCCATCAAGATCGACACAAAGCGGGAGCCGGACCGGCGTTTGGGGGGCGGCCGCCCCTGGGGAAACGCCGATCACTTCCGTCATTTAAAATTCCCTCCAATGAATCAACAATCAGAAAATGTAAAGTGTACGCATAAACGATAGATTAAACATCACATCATTATTACCTGAAGGTAACGAATTATGAAGCCTGCCAATTATTCCATGCCGGATGATCTGAGCTTGTTTGCGTTATGCCGCCGGACACCATCAATGATCATATGATTTCTGACCGGTGCAGATTGGACAAGCCAATGAACTGTCTATATGCAAGGCGCCGGGCAAGGCGTCACTTTTGATATGTCATCAAAATATTTCACAAATTTCTGGGCTATTGGATAATTGTTGGAGGCTATTACCGCAGTGACAACAAAAGCTGCGGCAATGAATGCTTTTTTCAGCCTGGACCAGGGCCCGCTCCAAACGCCCAGACCGCTGCCAAGCGCGAATACCAGAAAATGCATGTGCGCGGCATAGAGGAACAGGCTGCCGCGATACTGATATTTGAGATGGAAAAGGAGGTTAAACAGCAAAGCCAGAATCAGCCCGATGGCCAACGGACGCGATCCGGGATTTATAAAACTGCCGAGCACCCCCGCACCCAGAAATATAAGCCAGAGAATTATGGCGATCTGACCGGTGGACGAGAACCTCCAGTCGCGGAAATCAATCATCCCGGTCCCCTCTGGTAAAGAGACGATGGACCATTCGGGAGATACAAAGGAATAACCAAGATAGGTCTGCAAAACCGGGATAATTCCGGTAGCCGGCCCCTTCGTCTGTTGCCACCAGATTTGTTTGAGCGCAGTTGCCGGATCGCCAATAAATTCGGCAATCTCCCGGCTCCAGATAAAAACAGACACTATAAGGCAAAGCGTGGCGAACACGGCGCCAAAGGCGATCAGCCTTTTCAGTGCTTCACCCGGCCTGTGCCGCCGCAGCGCATTGGTGACTTCTGCAAAAAAAACCTGATTGACATTGGTGACGGTAACACCGGTTGCGGCAAGGGCTGCGCCATATCGCAACAGCGGCGCGACCGGCCTGGAGTAAAGCTGCCGGGCCGCCAGCAACCAGACAAGAGCGATCGAAAAAAGGGCGAAACCATAAGTTTCCGGGATTATTGCCGTGTAAATCTGTGTGCCCGACACGGAAAACATGACTGTAAGAACGGCTGAAATAAGGCGGCTATTTCCAACCGTGCGCAAAAACAGCCAGACAAGCACGGCCGTTGCGGCGCCAACAGCCGCCATTACCGACAAGGCGGCCTGTTTCGCCCCGATCCCCGTCAGCATGAACATCTGGCCCATTGGCCGCGCTATTACGATGAATGGGTGCTTGAAGCCGAACTTGTCTGAAACAGGCCCCGTCAGCATGGAAAAAATGCGCTGGGTATCCATATCAAAGGCGAGATTATAATATTCGTAGTAACGGCCCTGCGACAAGTGGAACCCAATCATCAGATAAAACAACAGGGCCGCAAAAAAAATGCCCCCAACGGCAAGCGATTCTTTCAGCGGCGGACACCCCGGTGACCGCCAGTGAAATGACAATATTCCCCTAAACTCTCCGGTAATGAGCCGGTATATGCCTGAGAACCACTGGGAGATCATAACCTTGAATCTTTCATTTTGAATCGCAAGACACGATCCGGTACGATTACCATTCTGATTATACCAATATCATAATGAACGGGTCCGATTCTCAAGGCGGGTAAAGAGAAAATTAGCCACGCTGAAGCGCCTCCCGCTTTCACAACTGGTTGATGCAGGACAGCTTTTTTATGACACGAAAAAAAGAAAGAAGGGTAACAACAAAGGCACAGCCCCCTTTTAAGGGCGAAGCAGACAACGCCCCCAAAGCAACGCCCGATGACAGGCGCCTGATCCAGGCCGTCAAGGATTGGGAGCAAAAACGCAGAACCCCCGAACGCGCCACGCGAATTCTGCTGAGCGTCATTGCAACCAACCCCAGGGCCATCGAAAAAGCCCTGGCGCATTTGTCAGCTTGACGGAGCTAAAGACGAGAGGTAAAATCGTCGTGTCAAGACGTCTGCTTTTGCTTCCCAGATGAATTGATCGAGGAACAAAACTTATGGACATTGAAAACCTTTTTGCGCGGATTGGTGAGGGCGAATGCCTCTGTCTGCTGCCAATTGGGCGGGTGCACCTTAAGGCGCCGATATTGCTAACGCCGAAAATATCTCTTCATCCGGCCAATAGTTTCTCGCCCGAGACATTCAGAGTAGTCGGATGGCCCAAATACGATTTCGACGAGATGGAACGCCGTTATGGCGTTGACCTGGGCGATGGGATGCGCACGGTGACGGTTGAGGGCTCCGATCTCAATTGGTTCAAAAGCGCTGCCACCGGTATCGACCTTCCAGAATTTTTTGGAAGCGCTCTTATTGCCCTTTCCTTTGTCATCGACTGGAACGCCTTTTTCGATCCAACATCGCATGAGGCGCATCTTGAGATGCTTGGGCGCGCCATGGCGGAAGCGGAAGCGGTCTTCGACCTGGTTCGATTCGAACGGTGCAACCTCTCCACACCACAAACACTCCCTGGCCGCGTTGGCCTTCTAGAAGGCACAAGCTTTTGCTCGGGGCTGTTCTATGCGCCCCGCGATCATGAAAGCTACATCATAGGAGGAGAAATAGTCGGCCATCAACTCTTGAAAGGGATCGGTCTTGACCTCTTTGGTGTTGGCTCCGTACCCATAATTGGAACTGGGAATGTGGGGTATATCGCTCGCCACGGCCTTCGACTCTTTTCGGAAGCCATGGAAGCGGTCACGGAGACGAGCAAGTTCGTTCAAATGATGTCGTTGCTAGAATTTCTAGCGAACCCTGAAGACTATATTTCAATGCAGAAAGTAAAAGGACTGATTGCCCGCCATGCCGCGCGGGACAGAGCAGACTATGACGCAATCATAAAGGACTTCTTTTACCTGACAAGCGACAAGACCGAAGACAAAGGCAAAAATAATGGCCTGCGTCACAATATTGTTCATTGTGGGAAACGGCTGGAAGATCTGACCACGACCAAGCAGCGCGCAGATATCTTCCGTCGATTGGAGAGATATGCTGGCGTCCCATTAAAAGATTTTATCGTTCATTCCAACGGCAATTGGGCTGAAATCGACGGGCTAAGGACGCAAGCCGGAATCCGGCTTGGTATCGAGAATGCGAAATAAAGGACAGGGAAATAGAAACATCCCCCTAACCCTCAAACAAACCATCCACATCCGTGCGCAACGCTTTGGCGAGGGCGCGCAGGACGGTGATGGTTCCCTTGCGCTTGCGGGTTTCGATCTGGGTCAGGCAGGCGCGGGGCGATGCCGGCCTTCCCGGCCAGCGCCGCCGCCGTCATGGCGCGATGGGTGCGCCATGCGCGCACGGGATGGGCGCCGCCGGTAATGGCGCGCACCACTTCGCCCGGAACAAGCGCTTCCTTCCCGGCCTTGACGCGGGCCAGAATATGCTCTGCATCCTGAATATCCTGCGCGTCTTCTTTCGTTTCGATGATGGCAAGCATGCGCTTATATTCCGCCAGCGGCGGCACGGCCATTTTCCTGCCATTCCCGGTGATGATATGGGCGTTACGCATTACCGGCTTCCTCAATTGTAAATGCCGCTGCGATGAAGGCGATGTAGCAATGTGCTATACTGGCGCAGTATAAGTTTAGCTTGAATCATAACAATGCATTTTATTGCCCCCCACCCCAAACCCCTCCCCACGAGGGGGAGGGGCTTCCCCCAGCATGCCGGGCTTCTTCCCCCTCCCCCTCGTGGGGAGGGCCGGGGTGGGGGCAATAAAATGATCGAATCTAAAATAACCTTGCTCGATAGCCAAGAAAATGACGGAACCTCTCTCTTGACAAACGCGCCACATGTAGCCACAATCCTCCCATGACCACCGTATCCATCCGTGACGCCAGAAACCGTCTTACCGAACTCGCCCGGCAGGTCGAGAAGGGGGAGACGATTACCGTTACCCGCAATGGCCGGCCGGTGTTTGATCTGGTGCCGCATCGCGCGCGGGGCGGGCTGGACCTTGCCGCAGGCAAGGCCTATCTTTTGTCGAAGGGGATCACCAATCCGATTCCCTATATCGCGGATGATTTCGACGATCCCTTGCCCGAGGACTTCCTGCTGCATCCCTTGCCGCCGGACGCATGAGAGTATTGCTCGACACCCAGATCGTGCTGGCTCTGCTGCAGGATAAGCTTGCCAGGCAGTCTCCGGATATTGCGCGCCTTGTTGATAACCCCGCCACGATTGGCTCCGTCAGTGTGGCCAGCCTATGGGAGATCGCCATCAAGACCCGTCTGCGCAAACTCGATCCAGGCATGCCGCTCGAAACGATTGCCGGATATCTTGAAGCCGTTGGGCTGATCATCCTGCAAATCGAAATCAGCCATGTGATTACAGCCGTTGAGCCGGAACCTGCAACGCGCGATCCGTTTGACCGGCTGCTGCTGGCGCAATGTCAGATCGAGGATTTGCGGCTGGTGACGGTTGACCGCGCGCTGGTGGCGCACCCGCTGGCGGCGAAGATCACATGACACGGCCCTGTATCCCATGCTGATAATTCTAGGCGCACTGCTGCCGGTATTTCTGATCATTGCGCTGGGCTGGATACTCCGGCGCGCGGGGTTTCCGGATGCGGGCATTTGGCCGCCGCTGGAGCGGCTGATTTATTTCATTCTGTTTCCGTGCCTGCTGGTGCAGAACCTGGCGGCGGCGGATCTGGCGGGGATTGATATTGCGCCAATGGGCGCGGCGCTGCTGAGCGCCATTTTCATCATGACGGGCGGGCTGAGCGTGGCGCGCACGCGGCTCAAGCTGAGCGGCCCGGAATATTCCAGCCTGTTTCAGGGGGCGGTGCGCTGGAACGGGTTTGTGGGAATTGCCGCCGCCTCCAGCCTGTTCGGTTCGGCGGGGCTGGCGCTGATGGCGATCGCCATCGCCTTTATGGTGCCGGCGGTGAATTTATTGAGCATTTATGTGCTGACCCGCCATGCCAGCGCGGAACCCGCCAGCCTGCGCACGGCGCTGATTGCTGTTGTGCGCAATCCGCTGATCATGGCCTGTCTGGTGGGCATCGTGCTGAATGTTGCGGGGTTTGGCCTGGCTCCCGTTCTGGACAGCACCCTGAAAGTTATGGGCAGCGCGGCGCTGCCGCTGGGGCTGCTGGCGGTGGGGGCCGCACTTGATCTCTCACACATGCGCGAATTTGGCGGCACAATCCTGCTGGGAACCGGGCTGAAAATGCTGGGCATGCCGCTATTGGTGGCGCTCACCACCTGGGCTTTTGGCGTGGAGGGCATCACCCGCGACATCGCCATTCTGTGCGCATCGGTTCCCGGCGCGACATCGGCCTATATACTGGCGCGGCAATTGGGCGGCGACGCCCGCATGATGGCGGGCATGATCACCGCGACCACCGTCATGGCGCTGTTCACCATGCCGCTGATTCTGACGCTGTTTATCTAACGAGGGATGATTTTAGATGGGGTTGCATCCTCCGGCGTCATTGCGAGGAGCGCAGCGACGCGGCAATCCAGAGTCACACGGCATGGCCTGTGTATGTGACTCTGGATTGCCACGCTTCGCTCGCAATGACGCAAAAGGCAAGAGAAGCGATCCGCCCTGAACGTATCTCTCCCTTTAGAGATCGTCCTCGTCCGGCAGGTCTTCTTCCAGGATCGCCATATGGAAGTTGTAGCACAGATCGCCGTCTTCCTTGTCGCGGCTGACCACGGCAATGAATTCACCACTCAAAAAAACCTCGACCGAATCCTTGGTCGCGGTTTTAGGGTCCAGCAGGATTTTCTGGTTGCCCAGGGTATCGCGCAGATATTTCTGCACTATCTGGATTTCGGTCTTGTTCATTCTGATTACCCCCTTGGCTTGATATGCCACCGTGTTAGCAGAGCTTGCGGCCATTGGCTATGACAGAAGCAGGCAATTGCCGCTTGCAGGAAGCGGACTTCGACTTTATAGAGATCGCTTTAATGAGCAGCCCCCGCATACACCACACCATGCGATTCCCGCACAGGCATCTGTTGGGGATCAAGGATCTGTCCGCTCTGGACATTGATCAAATCCTCAATCTGGCTGATTCCTATGTCGAACTTAACCGCCAGATCGATAAAAAGCAGAATTTGCTGCGCGGGCGCACCCAGATCAACCTGTTTTTTGAAGCCTCGACCCGGACGCAAAGCTCGTTTGAACTGGCGGGCAAGCGGCTGGGGGCGGACGTGCTGAATATGGCGGTCGGCAATTCGGCCCTGAAAAAAGGCGAAACCCTGATCGACACCGCCATGACGCTGAACGCGCTGCGCCCCGATCTGCTGGTGGTGCGCCATCCGGATTCAGGGGCCGTGGAACTGCTGGCGCAAAAGGTGGATTGCGCGGTCATCAATGCCGGCGACGGCAGCAATGAACATCCGACCCAGGCGCTGCTGGATGCACTGACCATAAGGCGGCGGCGCGGCAGTTTGCAGGGGCTGCTGGTCGCCATATGCGGCGATATTCTGCACAGCCGGGTGGCGCGCTCGAACATCTATCTGCTGAACCGGATGGGGGCGCGGGTGCGCGTCGTCGCGCCGCCGACCTTGCTGCCCGCCCATATCGCCCGGCTGGGCGTTGAGGTGTTTCATGACATGCGCGCGGGGTTGCAGGATGTCGACATTGTGATGATGCTGCGGCTGCAACAGGAACGTATGCACGGCGCCTTTGTGCCCAGCCTGCGCGAATATTATCATTTCCACGGTCTGGATTATGAAAAACTGTCGCGCGCCAAACCCGATGCGCTGATCATGCATCCCGGCCCGATGAACAGAGGCGTTGAAATTGACAGCGAAGTGGCCGACGACATTGACCGCAGCGTCATTCGCGAACAGGTCGAGATGGGGGTCGCCGTGCGGCTGGCCATACTGGATCTGCTCAGCCGCAATCTGCCCGCCAATTCCCCTGTGGCGGGGGCCAAATGAACGCGGCGGCCGAAGGATATAAACCCATTCCGGGAACGCAACTGACGGCCTATGTCAATGCGCGGCTGGTTGATCCGTATACGGACTATGATGGCCCGGGCGAACTGCTGACGCAGGGCGGGCTGATAGTGGACGCCGGACCAAAATTGTTTGCGGACGGCATCCCGGCGGGATGCGAAATCATCGATTGCGCGGGACAGGTGCTGTGCCCCGGTCTGATCGATATGAAAGTGTTTGTGGGCGAACCGGGGGCCGAACATAAGGAAACGCTGGAAAGCGCAAGCCTTGCCGCGGCCGCCGGCGGCATCACCACCATTATCACCATGCCCAACACCGATCCGGTGATCGATGATATTTCACTGGTCGAATTTCTGAAGCGCCGCGCGCGTTTCGGCGCGCTGGTCAATGTGCATCCGATGGCCGCCGCGACCCAGGGCCTGAAGGGCCTCGGCATGTCGGAAATAGGCCTGATGCGACAGGCCGGGGCCGTCGCCTTTACGGATGGCGTGCAGGCGGTGGCGAATGCCGTGCTGATGCGCCGCATTCTGAGTTACGCCAGCCGCTATGACGCGCTGATCGTGCAGCATATTGAAGAACCAATGCTGGCCGAAGGCGGCTGCATGAATGAAGGCGAGATCGCCACGCGGCTGGGATTGTCGGGCATTCCGGACGCCGCCGAGACCATCATGCTGGAACGCGATCTGCGTCTGGTTGAACTGACCGGCGCGCGCTATCATGCGGATCAGCTTTCCTGCGCCACCTCGGTGGAAATCATGCGTCAGGCGAAACGCCAGGGCCTGCCGGTAAGTTGCGGCGTGTCGGCGGCGCATCTGGCGCTGAACGAAAATGATGTCGGCAACTACCGCACCTTTTTCAAACTGTCGCCGCCGCTGCGCCGCGAAGAAGACCGCGCCGCCCTGGTGGCGGGCGTTGCGGATGGCACGATTGACGTCATTGTCAGTGGCCATAATCCACAGGATCAGGAAAGCAAGCGCCTGCCCTTTGCGCAGGCGGCGACCGGCGGCATCGGGTTGGAGACGCTTTTGTCCGTGGCGTTGATCTGTTTTCATAATGGCCATGTTTCACTGTGCGATCTGCTGGCGCGCATGACGATCAATCCGGCGCGATTGCTGGGCCTGCCGGGTGGCAGACTGGCCAGGGGGCAGCCCGCCGATCTGACGCTGTTTGATCCCGGAAAAACCCGGATCGTGACCGGCAACAGGTTACGCTCAAAATCCAAAAACACGCCGTTTGAAGACCGCCATTTGCAGGGCGTCGTCCTGCGCACCGTGGTTGCCGGTGAAGCCGTATTCATCCGGGAAGAAGCCTAGCCATGCCAAACCCGATGGATTGGGGCCTGTCCGCGCCCTATTTACTGGCGGCGCTGTTTGGCGGCTATCTGCTGGGCAGCATTCCGTTTGGCCTGATCCTGACCCGGCTGGCCGGGATGGGGGATATTCGCGCCATCGGTTCCGGCAATATCGGCGCGACCAATGTATTGCGCACCGGGAATAAATTTCTGGCGCTGCTGACTTTGCTGCTGGATGGCGGCAAGGGAGCGGCAGCGGTGCTGATCGCCCAGAATTATGGGGCAGACGTGACCGTATGCGCGGCGGCGGGGGCGTTTTTCGGGCATCTGTTTCCGGTTTGGCTGCGCTTTCGGGGCGGCAAGGGTGTGGCGACATTTCTGGGGATTGCGCTGGCGCTGAACCCGCTGGCGGGCGCGCTGATCTGTGCGACCTGGATAGCAGTTGCCGTAATCCTGCGGATTTCATCGGCGGCGGCGCTGGCCGCAGCGGCGCTTGGCCCGCTCTATTTCTGGTGGTTCGGTCAGGACCAGTTGATGCAATTATCGCTGCTGCTTGCGGTTGTGATCTGGCTGAAGCATTATGATAATATTCGCCGCCTGATAGCGGGTGAAGAACCGCGCATCGGGGCCTCCAGCCCCGAATAAAAGAGGGCAAGGTGGCGATACTTTCCGATCGGGAACGGGTGGACTGGCTGCGGCTGATCCGTACCCGCAATGTCGGCCCCGCCACATTCGCCAGTCTGATTGCGCAATTCGGCACGGCAACCCAGGCGATTGAAGCCCTGCCGGAACTCGCACGGCGCGGGGGACGGCGTGCTGCAATCAGCATTGCGGGAAAAGCCGAGGCCGAGGCCGAACTGGCCGCCGCCGCGCGGCTGGGTGCGCGCTATATTGCATCGTGCGAGCCGGAATATCCGCCGGCGCTGGTCGCCAGTGATACGCCGCCGCCTGTGCTGTGCGTCAAAGGCGCGGTGCATTTACTACAGCGCCCCACCGTGGCCATTGTCGGGGCGCGCAATGCGTCCGCTGCGGGGATCCGCATCGCGCGCGAGCTTTCGCATGCGCTGGGGAGCCATGAGCTGCTGATTGCCTCTGGTCTGGCGCGCGGCATTGACACTGCGGCGCATAGTGGCGCGCTGGAAAGCGGCACAGCGGCCGTGCTGGCGGGTGGCATCGATGTGATCTATCCGCCCCAGAACGAAGAACTGCATAATCGTATCGGTGAAATTGGCGTGCTGGTGTGTGAATTGCCGCCGGGCGCGCAGCCGCAGGCGCGGCATTTTCCGCAGCGCAACCGGATTATCTCCGGGATCAGCCTGGGGGTGATTGTGATTGAGGCCGCGCCCCAGTCCGGATCGCTGATCACCGCGCGCTATGCGGGCGAACAGGGCCGCGAAGTGTTTGTGGTGCCCGGATCGCCGCTGGACCCCCGATCGCGTGGCGGCAACGCCCTGATCCGCCAGGGCGCGACATTGGTGCAGACCGCCGAAGATGTGCTGGAAGCGCTGCAACCCCTGCTGCGTAAACCCTTTGCGGAACCGGACGGGAAGCAGCCTTCCCCGCCGGCGCTGGATATGCGCCTGATCGACAGGGCGCGGCCCGAAATTCTGGAAATGCTGGGGCCGACGCCGGTGGAAATCGACGAACTGGTGCGCCAGTCAGGGCTGAGCGCCGCGACAATCGCGGTTTTACTGCTGGAACTGGATTTAGCGGGGCGGCTGGAACGCCATCCGGGGCAGCGGGTGGCGTTGATCGGGTAGGCCGGCCGCGGAAAATAGAGCTTGACGAACAAGAACAAACGGTGTACATATGCGGCCTTCACAGGCTGCTGTTACAATTTTATTTCTGGAGCCTGATTTAGAGGTGCAACCGAAACTCCGAGCGGGTGGCGTTGTCAGGATAGGCTAACTTGCGGTACGTAATCGTGCTACTTATGGTGCGCAAAGCAACTAATTAACTGGACAGTTCAATGCTTACATCACTTCGCAAAACCACCGGCAACTGGTTTACCCGGATTTTTCTGTTCATCCTGGTGATCAGTTTCGCTGTCTGGGGCGTTGCGGATTTAATTACCAATACGGTCGAGCCGCCACTGGCCAGGGTGGCGGGCGCCACCATTTCGGCGCAGGAATTCAATAATGATTTCCAGCGTGAACTGTTCCGCCTGCAACAGCAATATGGCCCGGAATTTACAACAGCAAAAGCCCGCGAAATGGGATTTGACCGGGAAGTGCTGCGGCAAAAGCTGGTTGGCGTCATGTTTGACCGCGAATCGGAAAACCTGTCGCTGACCGCAGCCGATCAGACCATCGCGCAGAATATTCGTGAAAATGCCAGCTACCGGGATTCGCTTGGGGAGTTTGACAAGAATATTTTTCAGCGCGCATTAAAGGATAATGGCTTTACCGAGAAAGAATATCTGCGCCGCGCCCGCGAGGACATGACCCGGCGCCAACTGATCGCAGCTATCACTGCGGGAACCGTTGCGCCGCAAAAGCTTGCCGCAACATTATATTCCTTGCGGGAAGAACAGCGCACGGCGGACCTGCTGCACATCCCGCAAAACGCCATCGGAAAAATTCCCAATCCAGCCGATGCGGAACTGGAAGCTTTTCATAAAGCCAATGAAGCCCTGTTTACGGCGCCGGAAACCCGCAGCGTCACCTATGTCACCCTGCGGCCCGATGATCTGGCGGAAGGGATTACGCCCGATGAAAAGGACCTGCGCGAACAATATGACGCCCGGCTGGCGGAATTTACGGTTACGGGGATGCGCAATCTGCAACAGTTTGTACTGCCCGGTGAAGCAGCGGCGAAAGCCGCCTATGACAAGATCAGGGCAGGCAAGGATTTTGCGGCAGTGGCCAGGCAGGCGTCGGGAATGAGTGAAAAAGAACTGGAGCTTGTGGAAGTCACCAAAGACCTGTTGCCTGTGGAAATTGCCGAGGCGGTGTTTGCCCTGAAGGAACGCGAAGTCAGTGCGCCCTTAAAAAGCCCGTTGGGTTGGCATCTGGTCAGGATTACCGCCGCGCGTCAGGAGCGGATTCAACCATTTGAGGAAGTGCGCAAAACCATTTCCGAAGATCTGGCGCTTGCCCGCGCCACTGACCTGGCCGTCGAGCGGGCGAACCAGCTGGAAGATGCGCGCGCCGGGGGGGCGTCGCTGGAAGAAACCGCGAAGGAATTCGGCCTGAAGCTGCACACCATCGCGGGTGTTGACCGTCAGGGTAACGGCCCCGATGGCAGGCCCGTTCGGAATATGCCCATGGACCCGCAATTCATCACCGATGTTTTCGATACGGATGCAGGATCGGAAAGCGATCTGCGGGAAAACAGGGATGGCGGTTATTATGTGTTGCGGGTGGATAATGTCACGCCATCGGCCGTGCGCCCGCTGGCCGATGTGCGCAACGAGGTCACCGCCGCATGGCGCGCCCAAAAGACCGGTGAAAAGCTGGAACAGCTTTCTGGTGAAATGCTGAAAGCCGCCCAGGCAGGCAAACCATTGCCGGAAATTGCCAGGCCCCTGAATCTCAAAGTTACCAAAAGCCCTGCCTTTGGCCGCAGTTTTACGGATGAACAGATGAGTGCGGCGCTTGCCGCCAAACTGTTTACCGGAAAACCAGGTGACAGCTTTGCCGAACCGGCCCCCGGCGGGGGCTATGTCATTGCGCGTTTGCGTGAAATCAGGCCGCCATCGCTGACCGATAAAAGTGACGCTGTCGCAAAAGTGGGCCGGGATTTATCCAGGAACTTCTCCGAGGATGTGCTGGCGCAATATCAGTCAGTGCTGGAACGGCGATATGACGTGGAAATAAACCAGGACCGGCTGAACAGCCTGTTTGAAGAGCAATAATGATGCAGGTTGACCCCGATTTTACTGCTTTTGCCAAAACCTATGACGCCGGTGCGCCACAGGTGATGTGGACCAGTCTGGTTGCCGATCTGGATACGCCCGTATCGGTGATGTTGAAGCTTGCCCATGGTCAACCATACAGTTTTCTGTTCGAGTCGGTTGAAGGTGGCGCAACGCGCGGACGCTATTCGTTCATTGGCATGAAGCCAGACCTGATCTGGCGCTGTTATGGTGAGCGCGCCGAGATCAACCACAAGGCGCGCACGGATCAAAATGCGTGGGAGCCCTGCGCGGAAGGCGCGCTGGAATCACTGCGCAGGCTGGTACGCGAGATGCGCGTTGATCTGCCTGCCAGCCTGCCGCCCATGGCGACCGGCCTGTTCGGGTATATGGGGTATGACATGGTGCGGCTGATGGAAAAATTGCCCAGCCCCAACCCTGATCCGCTTGACCTGGCCGACAGTATTTTCATCCGCCCGTCGATCATGGTGATTTTTGACAGCGTGAAGGACATTCTCAATGTTGTCACCCCGGTATGGCCGCAGAACGGCGTAAGCGCGCGCATGGCCTATAATCAGGCAAACGAGCGGCTGAATGATGTGGTGACGGATTTTGAAAAGCCGCTGCCGCATGGCGCGAATTATCGCCTGGATAGCCTGACACCGTTGCCTGAGCCACAATCCAATACGACGCGGGCGGAATATCATGCGATGGTGGCGCGGGCGAAGGAATATATCGCCGCCGGGGATATTTTTCAGGTCGTGCCAAGCCAGCGTTTCCGCATGCCGTTTGAATTGCCTCCCTTTGCGCTGTACCGCGCGCTGCGGCGGATTAACCCGTCGCCCTATATGAACTTTCTTGATTTTGGCGATTTCGCCATTGTCGGGTCCAGCCCGGAATTGCTGGTGCGCCTGCGCGATGATGTGGTGACCATTCGCCCCATCGCGGGATCGCGTCCGCGCGGCGCAACACCCGAACAGGACGCCGTGATGGCGCATGATCTGATCACGGATGAAAAAGAACGCGCCGAACATCTGATGCTGCTGGATCTGGGCCGCAATGATGTGGGGCGCGTGTCACAAACCGGCAGCGTCAGGGTCACCGGCCAGTTCATGACCGAATATTATTCGCACATCATTCATCTGGTGTCGAATGTCGAAGGGCTGATAGACCCTGAATTTGATGCGATTACAGCCCTGTGCGCGGGGTTCCCGGCGGGCACGGTCAGTGGCGCGCCGAAAATCCGGGCGATGGAAATCATTGACGAACTGGAAAAGGAAAAGCGCGGCGTCTATGCCGGATGCGTTGGATATTTCTCCGCCAACGGATCAATGGATAATTGCATCGCGCTGCGTACGGCGGTCGTCAAGGACAAGGTGGTTTATATTCAGGCGGGCGGCGGCGTTGTCGCCGACAGCGACCCGGAAGCGGAATATCAGGAAACCATTACCAAGGCCAAGGCCATGGTGCGCGCCGCCGAAGAAGCCGTACGCTTTGCCTCTGCCGCCAGCAAGGGCCAATAGGCTGAGCGGCCGCCAAAACGGGATGATCTCAGGTCCGTTCATAGCCTCATCGTCATTGCCGCGCCGCTTCGCCGCTGGACGCTGAATTAATACGCGCGCTTTCCCACTTGACAAGCCTTACTGAGCATTGTCTCATTACGGGAGCCGCCTGATCCGGCATACAGTGTTGTCAACATGTTTCCCGGCCTGCGCCGTCCAGTATGGCTCCTTATAAAAATAAACTTTTGGAGGAGGTGGCGTTATGGCTGATACACGGTTTGACATGGTAATTCGCAACGGCACGGTGGTGGATGGCACCCGCATGCCGCGTTTCAAGGCGGACATTGCGATCAAGGACGGCAGGATTGCCGAAATCGGGCGCGTAACCGGCAAGGGCAAACAGGAAATTGACGCCACCAATCTGATTGTGGCGCCCGGCGCGATTGACGTGCACACGCATTATGACGCGCAACTGCAATGGGACCCGTACGCCAGCCAGTCGTGCTGGCACGGCATTACCTCGATCGTGATCAGCGCCTGCGGCTTTGGCTTTGCGCCCTGCCATCCGCATGACCGCGAACGCGCCATGAACCGTATGACCCGCGTGGAGGCCATTCCCTATTCCGCAATGAAAGAGGGCATGCGCTGGGACTGGGTGACGCAGGCCGAATATCTCAATTCCATGAAAAAGGCCGGGCTGGGCATCAATGTCGCCAGCTATATTCCGCAATCGCCGGTGCGCGGCTATGTTCTGGGTACGGATGACAGCAAGCGCGAACATGTGACGCCCGCAGAACTGGAAGCCATGAAGGAAGTGGTGCGCGACGGCTATCGCGCGGGCGCCATGGGCCTGTCCACCGATCTTAATCTGATCGACCGGGATTTTGACGGATCCGTGCTTCCTAGCCTGATCGCGCCGATGGCGGAAACCGAGGCGCTGATTGCGGTGGCGCGTGAATTCAATGTCGGCTCCATCGAAGTCACGCCGAAACAGTTGAAGATCGGGCCTAATGAAGCCGAAATGCTGGAACGCTGGGCCAATATTTCCGGGCGGCCCATCTATTACAATGCCCTGATCCAGGAAGGCCACCGCCCCGGCGCCTATAAGGAAGCGCTGGCGCTGCTGGAAGACATGAACACGCGGGTGCAGGTGAATGGTCTGGGCCTGACCCATGAACTGGAATCGCTGTTCAATCTGATCGAATATAATCTGTTTGATGAAATGCCCGCCTGGAACAGGGCGCTGGCCTGCCCGCTGGAACAGCGCATCGCCAATCTGGCCAACCCGGAAGTGCGCAAAACATTGCAGCATGATCTGGATCATCATGTGGAGCGGCTATGGTCGGGCAACTGGGCGCGGCTGATGGTGATGGAATCGAAAGATCCGGAAATTGTTGGCAAATATGTCTCGCAGATCGCGGCCGAGCGCGGGCAGAATCCGCTGGATGTATTCTGCGACATCAATGTGGCGGAACGGCTTGAGACCAATTTCATCATCGAGGATTTCGCCAATATGGATGATGCCGCCAATCAGGAAATGCTGTTGCACCCTTATGTCATCCCCGGCCTGTCGGACGGCGGGGCGCATACGCAATTCCTCAGCCTGGGCAAATATCCCACCATCCTGCTGGCCAAATGGGTGCGCGACAAAAAAGTGCTGTCGCTGGAAGAAGCCCATTGGCGTCTGTCGCACATGGCGGCGGCCAGCATCGGCATGACCGGGCGCGGCATGCTGCTGCCCGGCCTGCCTGCGGACATCATGATCTATGATCTCGGCAAACTGGCGGTGACGCCGGAAAAGCCGGTGTATGAAACCATCATTGGCGGCGGGCGGCGTCTGATTCAAAAGGCCACCGGCTATCGCGCCATTCTGGTCAATGGCGTGGCGACCTTTGAAAACGGCGAATGCACCAATGCGCGCCCGGGCGATATCTGGCGCACCAGCGTCGGCGAACAGTATAACGCAGCGCTTAAGAAGGCGGCGGAATAAACACGGCGGCAGCCTGGATTTACCGGGCCGCCGCCGCCACGTCCATGCGCGGCCGGGCAAGGATTACCAGCCGCGCAATGCCTTCCGCGCTGCCCAATATGGCCAGCTTTTCACGCGCGGACAGAAAGCGCACGGCGTCTTCGATATTGTCTGCCTGTTGCAGCTTCGCCATCGCCACCACGAAGTCCACATCCACATCGCCCCTGACGCTGCCGCGCGGCGGCAGCAGCATGGCCAGATGCAGGGCGCGCAAATCCGCGTCCATCGCGATGCGCAATACCGGATCCGTCACCGGCATGCCCTTGCGGCCCAGTTCTTCCTGAATGATCCGGGAACGGAGTATAATTGGATGCGGATTTGTCTCTTCGGGCGTCAGCAACAGGCCTGCGCGCGCCATTGCCTGACCGCAGCGCTGGCTGGCCCCCAGCGCCGACAGCGGAATGGCGAGCAAAAGCCCAAGCACCACCGGCGACATCCAGGCCAGCAGCATTGGCGACACTGCATAGGCCGCTACGCCAATCACTACGCCAAGAATAGTATGCCCGCGATGACGCAGCGCAATCTCGCGAAATGGCACCCGGTCATCGCCGCGCCGCTGGGTGCGCCAGCCCACATCACGCCCGGCAAGCGAACCGATCACTGCCGATGTCTGGATCAGCATCATGACGGGCGCCGTCATGGAAGACAGAAAGGTTTCCACCAGCAGCCCGCCAATTATCGCCAGCCGTCCCCCAAATCCCGCAGCCTGAATGGAATTGCGCATCAGCAGCATGACGCCAAGAATTTTCGGGCCCAGCAGCACGGCCATCGTGCCCGCATACAGCCATGCGGCAAGTTGCGGATTGATCACCGGCCATGTGGGGAAAATCTGAAATTCATCCGTGAAATATTCCGGGCGGATATAATGCGCCTGCAAGCTGAGCAACATGCCGACCAGCAGAAAGCTCAACCAGAATGGCGAAGCGAGATACCCGAATATGCCAAGCCCCAGATGCAGGCGGCTGAGCCAGTGCAGGCCGCGTGTGCGTAATATGGCCATATGCTGCATGTTTCCCTGGCACCAGCGCCGGTCACGCGCCGCATAATCAATCAGCCCCGGGGGGCTTTCTTCAAAGCTGCCCTCAATCTCCGCCGCCATATACACTTTCCAGCCGCCCCGGCGGATCAGCGCGGCTTCGACAAAATCATGGCTAAGGATGTGACCGCCAAAGGGCGCGCGGCCGGGCAGGACCGGCAGGCCGGCGTTTTCAAGAAACGCCCGTGTACGGATGATTGCATTATGGCCCCAGTAATTTCCGTCGCCCATATGCCAGTAGGCAAGGCCCGCCGCCACAACTGAACCATAGGCGCGTCCGGCAAACTGTTGCAGGCGCGCGAATAATGTGCCGCCATTGATGATCTGCGGCGCGGTCTGAATAATGCCCGCTTCCGGGTGCACTTCCATGACCGCCGCCAGCCGCACCAGCGCCTCTGCCGTCATCAGGCTGTCTGCATCCAGCACGATCATATGTTCGTAATTCATGCCCCAGCGGGAACAGAAATCTTCCACATTGCCGGATTTGCGCGCGATATTTTTTGGCCGCCGCCGGTAGAACAGATTTGCATCGCCGCCGGTGCGGGCGCGCAGATCGCGAAAGCCTTCTTCTTCTTCCAGCCAGATCGCCGCCTCGGTGGTGTCGCTCAGGATGAAAATATCAAAAGAGCGCAGTGCGCCCATTTCGCGCAGCGCTTCATACATGGCCTGTATGTTGGCATAGATACGGTGCGGCGGCTCATTATAGGTAGGCATTACCAAAGCCGTCCGTTTACTGAGGATCATCGTGCTGCCCGGGGAAAGTTTTGGCACACGCAATAATGGCTGCGGCCACAGCGCCAGCACATAGCCCATCAGCGCGCTGATAAACCAGAAGGAAATCCAGGCAAAGTTCGGAACAAACAGAACCATGATCAGAATCTGGATATTGGTCAGATCATTGACCGCCATCACCTGGTACATGCCGTATCCAGCCCACAGGGTCAGCGCCATTGTACCCGCGAACAAAATCCCGCGCCGGTACAGCGCCTTTGAAAATGATATGGAGGGAAAAATCCGGGCGTTATCATCGCTCCATTGCCGCAAAGACTGTGCGGGCATGTCATCTGGCATCTCCGGCGGCATCGGCGGCGCCATGATAAATTCCGGCATGCTATCATCCGGCATGCTATCAGTAGTGCTGGAGGGCGCGTTTGATTGCGCCCCTAAAGTGTCCATCGGTAAACCCAGACCTCCGACAATCGTGTCGTTTCGTTGGCAAGATGACAGCGCAATTCAACCACCTGCGCCCCGCCGGTTTCAAGTTCAAAACTTAACCGCCAGCCTTTGGTTTCTGGATTGGGTTGCACGACGGGGTTTAGTATTTTGCCTTCCGACGCCTCAATGACGGGCTTTGGGCTTGTTTCCGGCGCAAGCTGGTTCAGGGCGTCGCCCACGAAATCGATCACAAACAGACGGGTCGGCGCATTCCAGCCTGTACCCATGCCGGTTGCCACAACCTGTGCGACGTCAGGCGCCGGTGCTGGGGCGTTGGTCCATTGCATCCGGTAATTCAGGACATATTCCGAACCGCCCGGTATCGGATCGGAAGGCCGCCAATAGGCGACGATATTATCATTAACTTCGGATTTGGACGGAATTTCGACCAGATGCACCCCCCCGGCGCCCCAATCGCCAATAGGCTCAATCCACACGCTGGGACGGCGTTCATAGCGCGCTTCCAGGTCTTCATAATTTTCGAACCGGCGTTCGCGCTGCAACAGGCCAAACCCGCGCGGACTATGGTCCATGAAAACACTATATTGCAGGCTGGCCGGGTTGGACAAAGGCCGCCACAGCCATTCTCCCTGACCATTGCGAATCGACAGACCGCTGGAATCATGCACCGCAGGGCGGAAATCATCCACGCCAAGCCGGTCCAACGGGCTAAACAGGAACATGCTGGTCAGCGGCGCAAAGCCGACACGCGCCAGATTGGTGCGGGGGTACAGGGTGACTTCCACATCCATTTCGGTGCTGACGCCAGGACGCATGGTAAAGCGGTAGGCGCCAGTTGTCCGGGGGCTATCCAGCAACGCATGCACAACGATCGAGCTTGACCCCGGCAGCGGCTTTTCAACCCAGAAAGTTCTGAAAAGCGGGAACTCCTCGCCGCCTGGCTCGGCCGTGTCGATGGCCAGACCACGTGCCGACAGGCCGTAAGCCTGGTCCTTGCCCACCGCACGGAAATAGCTGGCCCCCTGAAACACGGCCATTTCGTCGAAATAATCTGGCCTGTTGATCGGTGTATGCAGCCGGAGCCCGGCAAACCCCAGATCATATTCCGGCGGCGGCGGTTGCACGCTTGGCCCGAACGAATAATAGTCACTTGAATACAATAGCTTGCGGGATTCGTCCTTTTCCACCACAAAGATCGTCACCGGCTGCGTAAAGAGAAAGCCCGTATGGAACATGTGCATCTGAAATGGCAGTTTTTCATCGCGCCAGACTGCCTGATCGGGACGAAACCGAATATCCCGGTACTGATCATAGGTCAGATTTTCCAGTTCTTTAGGCAGGGTCAGGACCGGTGGCGCAAATTTCTTCGACGCCAGCTTTTGCGCCAGTTTGCGCACATATCCAGCATTAAAGGGAAGCGGATCCCCCAACCTGGTTGTGTAAACAGGGGCCGCCGTTTCTTGCCCGGTTACGGGCAGAACGCCAAAGAATGGGGAAAGGGCCATACCGGCCAGGACGTCACGACGGCGCACAGCTATCTTCTTCGCTCTTATGTTAAGTGGCTTAAACAGCCATGCACATATATGATGCAAGCTATCTGGCATAGCTTTTATAGTTTATCCAGTGCATTTTCATAAAATAAGGGGAGTAAGGCAAATGCGACAGATATCTGATCAGGACGCCTGGCTGGCCCAGGTTACAGAAGCCGCGCTGGAACCCGGCCTGCCCATCGTCGATCCGCACCATCATTTGTGGGACCACCCCGGCAGCCGGTATTTTCTGGATGAATTATGCGCCGACACCAATAGCGGCCATAATGTTGTGGCGACGGTTTTCGTGGAGTGCGGGGCCATGTACCGCTTCTCCGGGCCCGAACATCTGCGCCCCGTCGGAGAAACCGAATTCGTCAATGGGGTGGCGGCACAAAGCGCCAGCGGCCTGTACGGACCGATGCGGGCCTGCTCTGCAATCGTTGGACATGCCGACCTGACCCTGGGTTCCGCTGTCGGCGAGGTGCTGGATGCCCATATGGCTGCGGCGCCAGGCCGGTTTCGCGGCATCCGTCATATTACAGCCTGGGATCCAAATCCCCAGCTTCAGGGAACATTTTCGCACCTGACAAAAGGCATGCTGGGTGAGACGAAATTTCGTCAGGGTGCAGCAGAACTGGTCAAGCGCGGCATGTCTTTCGATTCTTTTTTCTATCATCCGCAAATTCCCGATCTGACGGAATTTGCCTGCGCCCTGCCCGATCTGACGATCATTCTGGATCATTTCGGCGGCCCGATTGCTATTGGCCCCTATGAGGGCAAAAGGGCGGAAATTTTCGTGCAGTGGAAAAAAGACATGACCGAGCTGGCGAAATGCCCGAACGTCAATGTGAAAATCGGCGGCGTCAACATGCCGATGAACGGTTTTGGCTGGCACAAAAATGCGCTGCCCCCCACATCGGAAGAACTGGCGGCGGCCACCCGCGATTATTATCTGCACACCATCGACGTGTTTGGACCGGCACGCTGCATGTTCGAAAGCAATTTTCCGGTGGATAAACGGTCCGTCTCCTATGGCGTGCTGTGGAATGCGTTCAAGCGCATCGCGGCGGGATTTTCAGCAAGCGACAAGGCGGCGCTGTTCGCGGGCTGCGCCAGCCGTGTCTATCGAATAGGATAAACAGGCGGTATGGGAAGTTTTTTACATACACTGGTGCCGGTTTCCATTGGCGCTACCTTTGCAGTGCTTTGCATCGGTATCTTCGCCATGTTCCGGGGCGGTGAATTCAACCGCAACTGGAGCAACAAATTGATGCGCCTGCGCGTGGCGATGCAGTTCGTTGCCGTGCTTATCATTATGGGCGCACTCTATTTCGCCGGGAGCTGATCACTTGGTAAAACTGAATAAAATTTACACCCGCACCGGCGACAGGGGCGACACCGGTCTTGGCGACGGCAGGCGGGTGCGCAAATACGATATCCGGGTGGCTGCTTATGGCACGGTGGATGAGGCCAACGCCACCATCGGCCTTGCGCGACTGCATACCACAGGTGACGCTGACGCGGCGCTGGGGCGCATCCAGAACGATCTGTTCGATCTGGGGGCGGATCTTTGCACACCCGAAGCACCAGACGAAAAGCCCGGAGAGGCGTTGCGCATCGCCGATGCCCAGGTGGACCGTTTGGAGCGTGAAATTGACGCCCTGAACGCCCGGTTAAGCCCGCTGAATTCCTTTATATTGCCGGGGGGAAGTCCGGCGGCGGCCTATCTGCACCTGGCGCGCACGGTTAGCCGGCGCGCCGAGCGGCTGATGGTGGAGCTGGCCGATAGTGAAAAAGTTAACCCGGCGGCGCTACGCTATATCAACCGGTTGTCGGATTTTCTGTTCGTTATTGGCCGCCATGTGAACAATGACGGTAATACAGATGTTTTATGGCGGCCGGGTCAGAACCGGTAATTGTATTTTTTACCTAAAATCATGGAGATGAACGTTACGATTCGTTGACAGCGGCGGCGGCGAATACTAGTTTTCGCACCTGCGAGATAACCGGTTTTCCCAAACCGGGATAAATTAGCAAATATTTTGACTTGGAGAGTGTGGCAATGAAGGTTCTGGTGCCCGTCAAACGGGTAATTGATTATAACGTAAAAGCGCGGGTCAAGGCCGATGGGTCGGGCGTCGATCTGGCGAATGTCAAAATGTCGATGAACCCGTTTGACGAAATCAGCGTCGAACAGGCCGTGCGCATGAAAGAAGCCGGAACCGCCACCGAGGTCATTATTGTCTCTATCGGACCGGCAGCGGCGCAGGAAACCATCCGCACCGCGCTGGCCATGGGCGGGGATCGCGGCATTCTGGTAAAAACCGACGCCACTGTTGAACCCCTTGCCGTCGCCAAAATCCTCAAGACCATCACCGAACAGGAAGGCGCGGATATCGTCATTCTGGGCAAGCAGGCGATTGATGATGACAGCAATCAGACCGGCCAGATGCTGGCGGCATTGCTGGGCCGTTCGCAGGCCACCTTTGCCAGTGAAGTGAAAATTGACGGCAACAAGGCCGAAGTAACCCGCGAAGTGGATGGCGGCCTGCAAACCATCCGCGTGAACCTGCCCACCATCATCACGGTTGATCTGCGGCTGAATGAGCCGCGCTATGCGTCGCTGCCCAACATTATGAAGGCGCGCAAGAAACCCATTGATGAAAAGACGCCGGAAGATTACGGCGTGGACATCACGCCGCGCCTGAAAGTTCTGAAAACCACCGAGCCGCCCACGCGTTCCGCTGGTGTAAAAGTAGAATCCGTACAAGATCTTGTCGCCAAGCTGCGCAATGAAGCAGGAGTAATTTGAGTATGAGTGCGCTTGTAGTAGCTGACCACGACAATACAAACCTGTCCGACGCCACCGCAAAGGTCGTCAGCGCCGCCAAACAATTGGGCGGCGATGTGCATATTCTGGTGGCCGGACAAAATTGCGATGCGGTTGCGCAAGCCAGTGCGAAGCTGGACGGCGTGACGAAAGTTCTGCTGGCCGATGACGCGATTTATTCGGCGCGGCTTGCCGAAAATGTGGCGGAACTGGTGGTTGGCCTGATGGCTAATTACACATCGGTGCTGAGCAGCGCCACCACCGTGTCGAAAAATTTCATGCCGCGCGTCGCCGCCATGCTGGACGTCGCGCAGATTTCCGAAATCGTAAAAGTCGAAGCGCCGGATACATTTGTGCGCCCGATCTATGCGGGTAATGCGATGCAGACCGTGCAATCAACCGATGCCAAAAAGGTCATCACTGTGCGCACCACAACATTCCAGGCCGTTGGCCAGGGCGGTTCGGCCACTGTCGAGAAAATCGCGGCGGCGAAAAATCCCGGCCTGTCGGAATATGTCGGTGATCGCCTGTCGGATTCCGCACGGCCACAATTGACCTCGGCCAAGATCATTATCTCTGGCGGCCGCGGCATGCAATCGGGCGATAATTTCAAAATGATTGAAGCGGTTGCGGACAAGCTCAAGGCAGCCGTCGGCGCATCGCGCGCGGCGGTCGATGCAGGCTATGCGGCGAACGACATGCAGGTCGGACAGACCGGCAAGGTTGTGGCCCCCGATCTGTACATTGCCGTGGGTATTTCGGGCGCCATTCAGCATCTGGCCGGCATGAAAGATTCCAAGATCATCGTCGCCATCAACAAGGATGAAGAAGCGCCAATTTTCCAGGTGTCCGATTATGGCCTGGTGGCGGATTTGTTCAAGGCGGTGCCGGAACTGGAAGCGGAACTGGGAAAGCTTGGCCTCTGAGAGCCGGGTGAAAAATGGACGGGAAACGTAGCAGGGATTTGACCTGATTCAACAAAGGATGATCCCCGTATGGCGACGATAAACAAGGTTGGCGTAATTGGCGCCGGTCAAATGGGCAACGGCATCGCGCATGTGTGCGCCGCCGCCGGCTTTGACGTGCTGCTGGAAGATGTCAACAAGGAGGCGCTGGACAAGGCGCTGGCGACGATTTCGTTCAACATGTCACGCCAGATCCAGCGCGGTCTGATGACCGATGAGGCCAAGCAGGCGGCAATGGCGCGCATCACCCCCGTTGCCGATCTGGATCGCTTCAAGGAAGTTGATCTGGTAATAGAAGCAGCGGCGGAAAAGGAAGATGTGAAACGCAGCATTTTCGCCCGGCTCTGTCCGATGTTGCGGCCGGACGCCATCATCGCCTCCAACACCTCGTCCATTTCCATTACGCGCCTTGCTGCGTCAACAGACCGGCCCGAACAATTTATCGGTCTGCATTTCATGAACCCGGTGCCGGTCATGAAACTGGTCGAGCTGATCCGGGGCATCGCCACGGGCGAAGAAACCTTCAAGCTGGCGCGCGATTTCACCAATAGGCTGGGCAAGACCACGGCCAACGCCGAAGATTTTCCCGCCTTCATGGTCAATCGTATTCTGATGCCGATGATCAATGAAGCGGTCTATACGCTGTATGAAGGCGTCGGCAATGTTGAGGCGATTGACACCGCCATGCGGCTGGGCGCGAATCATCCGATGGGGCCGCTGCAACTGGCGGATTTCATCGGGCTTGATACCTGTCTTGCGGTGATGCAGGTACTGTATGAAGGACTGGCCGACAGCAAATACCGTCCCTGCCCGCTGCTGGTGAAATATGTCGAGGCCGGCTGGCTGGGCCAGAAAACCCAGCGCGGTTTTTACGATTATCGCGGCGAGGTTCCGGTTCCGACGCGGTAGTTCATAACCAGCCCAACATCCCCCGGCGGTCAAAAAAAACCCCACACTCACGCATGGGGTAGTTTGATTCTGATCACTCAGAGTCCGAGGCACGGACCAGGAGGGTGTCCTTCAATTCAAAAGAGGGGTCTTCAAGTCGAAGTCACAGATGGGATATGGTGACGCCAGCGCCCTTCGCCAAGTGACCGCCACCACATATTTTGCAGGCCAGTTTTAACACCCGTGATGGTTAATGCCGGAAATGCCGCATGCCGGTGAACACCATGGCGAGGCCTGCATCATCGGCGGCGGCGATAACCTCGGCATCGCGTATTGACCCCCCCGGCTGAATAACAGCGGTGGCGCCCGCTTCGGCTGCGGCCAGTAATCCATCGGCAAAGGGAAAGAAGGCGTCCGAGGCGACGACGCATCCGCGTGTGCGGGGCGCGCTCAGCCCCTCGGCGGCGGCCACGTCTTCGGCCTTGCGGGCGGCGATGCGCGCACTGTCCAGCCGGTTCATCTGCCCCGCGCCGATGCCCACTGTTGCGCCATCCTTGACATAGACAATGGCGTTTGATTTTACATGTTTGCAGACCTTGAAGGCGAACAGCATGTCGGCCAGTTCCTGTGCGGCCGGCGCGCGCTTGCTGACGATTTGCAGATCGGCGGCGGCAACTGCGCCATTATCGCGGCCCTGTAGCAGATAGCCGCCAGCAAGTGATTTAATCATGCGGCCCGGCGACAGGGGATCAGGCAGCCCGCCCGTCAGCAGCAGGCGCAGATTTTTCTTCGCCGCGATAATGTCCTTTGCCGCCTGATCTGCATCAGGCGCAATAATTACTTCGGTAAAGATTTTCACCATCTCTTCTGCTGCCAGCGCATCCAGGGGACGGTTGCAGGCGATGATGCCGCCGAATGCGCTTACCGGATCGCAGGACAGCGCGCGCAGATAGGCGCCGCGTAAATCCGTACCCGCCGCCACCCCGCATGGATTGGCGTGCTTGATAATCGCCACCGCCGGACCATCAAATTCCGCCACCAGTTCAAACGCCGCATCGGTGTCATTCAGATTATTGTAGGAAAGCTCCTTGCCCTGAATCTGTGTGGCGGTCGCCACGCCGGGGCGATTTTCGCCGCTGACATAAAAGGCCGCGCTCTGGTGCGGGTTTTCGCCATAGCGCAGGGTTTGCCGCAAAGTCGCGCCAATGGCGATACGCGCGGGAAATTCATCACCCAATTGCGCGGCGAACCATTCACTTATCGCCGCATCATAGGTGGCGGTATGCGCGAACGCCCTGGCAGCCTGGCGCCTGCGCAGATCAAGGCTTGTCGCGCCCTGATGCGCAGCCATTTCGGCCAGGATTGGGGCGTAGTCTTCCGCATCCGTAGCGATGGTGACATAGGCATGATTTTTCGCCGCCGAGCGGATCATCGCTGGGCCGCCAATATCAATATTTTCGATACATTCCGCAAAGCCCGCGCCCCCCGCCACGGTGGCCGCAAACGGGTACAGGTTCACCACCAGCAGATCGATGGCGCCGATGCCATGCGCCTGCATCGCCGCAACATGGGCTGCATCCTCACGCAGCGCCAGCAGGCCGCCATGCACGCGGGGATGCAGGGTTTTCACCCGCCCATCCATCATTTCCGGAAAGCCGGTAAATTCCGATACATCGCGCACCGGCAGCCGCGCATCACGCAGGGCTTTAGCCGTGCCGCCGGTGGACAGGATTTCAATGCCGTAGCCTGCCAGCGCCGTGGCGAATTCAATCAGCCCGGTCTTGTCGGAAACGGAAATAAGCGCGCGCCTGATGGGGATAATCGTCATGATGACCGGGGCATAGCATGATTCATTCCATCGCGGCAATGAAAGAGGCGGTTGCGCGCACAATCAGCCAAAGCGCAATCAAACCCAGTGCGGGAAGCCCTGATTTCCCCAAAGAAACCGGGTTTCGCGCCCAGCGCAGCGCGCACCATGTTCCGGCGGCGGCAACCATAAAACTGCTGGCAAAAACCAGCACCTGATCCAGTGATAATAGCGGATATGTCGCAGCTATCGCCAGGGCAAGCCCTGCCAGAACAAGCAATCCCTGGCGCGCCAGCCTGCCCAGCACCGCCTCGCCTTGCAGCCACTGGATCAGAATCAGCAGCGCGCTGACGCCGATCAGCAGCATCACGGCGCTGGCCAGCGGCGCACGGCCTGCCGACAGAGCTATCAGTTGCCAGAAGATCAGCACACTGGCCAGCGCCGCCAGGCTGGGTTCCTGTTTCAACCGCATGGCAATCCGCGCCAGGGCGAAAGATAGCGGGCCGCCCGCAAGGATAATTATAGAGATCAGCAACAGACTGTTCATTCGCACGGCCGCGCATACAGGGCCAGATTGGCTGTGACAAAACGCGCCACCGAATATTCCTTCACCGCCAGATCGCGGCCCCGGATACCCATTGACGCTCGCAGCACCGGGTCGCGCAGCAAATGTTCGATGGCATTGGCAAGCGCATGCGCATTTTGCGGCGGGATCAGCACCGCCGTTTCACCCGCCCGCACAGCATCCCGGCAGCCGGGCACATCACAGGTTACAATAGGCAGGCCGGTTGCCGCCGCCTCTATCAGCGTTTTGGAAAAACCTTCGCGATAACTTGGCAGGCATACAATGTGCACCTGGCGCAATGTGTCCGGCATGGTGGTGGAATGACCCCACCATTCGATAACGCCGCTATCGCACCAGCCGCGCAGTTCCACCTCGCTTATTCCGCCGGGCCGGTCAAAATCCGCATAACCGGCCAGAACCATGCGCACGGTGATCGCGCGTTCGCGTAATAATGTCGCAGCGGCGACAAATTCCCGCACCCCCTTTTCCTGCTGCAACCGCGCGGGCAGCAACACGATCAGCGGTTCGGGCGGTGCAATGTGGGCTGGATAAAAAACCGCACTATCCACACCACAGCCGGGGATCAGAACGGTCTGGTCTCGCGGCGTCAGATGCGCGCTCACAAACAGGCTGCGGTCGTCCTCATTCTCGAAAATCGTAAGGCCACGCCGATATGGCAGAACCATCCGATAGGCCAGCATCACCAGACGGCGCAACAGATACGCCTTGCTTCCTTGCGCAATAAACACATGCCCCAGCCCGGTGATGAAAAAAATCACCCGCCGTACCCGCAACAGCCGCGCCGCCAGCCCGCCATACAGTACCGGCTTGATGGTGATGCAATGCAGAATATCCGGACGCAGGCGCGCCACCAACCGGCCAATGGCAAGCAGCGCCGCCAATTCACCGAACCACGCCATGCCGCCCCGGCGAATGGGCAAATCATGCAGTTGCGCGCCGCAGCCCCGAATGGCCGCCAGATCATTCGCCATATCCAGCGCCGCCCCCTGGAACGGCAGCGCCACATGGGTGTCGAACCCCGCCGCCACTGCGGCGCGCGCCAGCGGCAGAATATGCGTGACAAAAAACCGTGCGTCATTGATGAGAAACAGCAACCGCGTTGCGCTGCGGTGCTCAGTCATTTTCATCCCCGGCAGCTTTGAGGAAGGCGTCCATATCACCGTACAATAACGGTTCAAAACGCCGGATTTTTTCATCCGGCCACTCCCACCAGCGAATTTCCAGCAGCCGCGCCACGATCTCTGGCGCAAAACGCCGCCGCACCACGCGCGCCGGATTTCCCGCCGCAATCGCATAGGCCGGAATATCGCGCGCCACCACCGCGCCCGCGCCAATCACCGCGCCATCGCCAATGGTGACGCCCGAAAGAATGATTGCGCGGCTGCCGATCCATACATCATTGCCGATACGCACCGGCCCGCGCGTCAGGGCCTGGGCGGGCTTTGCCTCCGCCATGAAATATTGCGACCGAAACGGATAGCTGGAAGGGCTGTCCAGCGGATGTTCCGCCTGCCCGTAGATCAGCACTTCCGGGCCGATGGCGCAGAACGCGCCGATGCTGCACGGCGCCAGCGCACTGGCGCGGACAAAAATATTGCGCGTAACCCCATAAGTGTAACGCCCCACGCGCACATGATCGGGCAACATGTCGCGACGGCGCGCAAACCCCATGGCGGTGCGAATTTTATTGAATATGGACATTCAGCCCGCCTTTTTGACCCCAAATATTGCGCGCGCCAGCAGACGCCGCCATTTGACCGCCTTGTCATTGCTATAGAGGGGAAGATAGGTCAGGCAAACGGCTTTTTCCCATACCGGCAGGCGGCTTTGCCGGACCTCCCGAATATAAAAGCGCAGGAACAACCGCAGGAATGGCCATAATTGCGCCGCCGTCTGCGGCCGGTAGCGCCCTTCGGAAAGCCCTGTCTCGCGATTATAGAAACTGGTTTGCGGCACCCCCACCGCACGGTCATTGATGAAAAACGGCAACATGGTCAGATGGTCCGCCGCCCAGACATGGGGAAAATCGCGTTCCGCCCGGTCATAGGCCGCCTTGATCGCATCCGTGCGATACAGACCGTAAAACATGCCGCCCGCACTTAAAGATAACATTGCGAGGATGCGGCGCAGGCGCGTGAGATTGCGCATCGGCGGCATCTCTGTGATGCCCGCAATAGTTCCGTCCATACGGGTGCGCACGATGCGCGGCACGGCCATGTGCAAGCCCGCATCCGCCGCAAGTACGCCGTGCAAAGCCTCAAGATAATGTGGATCATGCCAGTCATCATAGGCCGCCCACATATAAAACTCACCGCGCGCCGCCTCCAGCACATAGTGGAAATTCGCCAGGCCCCCGATATTTTCGGGCTGCCTTCTGGCGCGAATGCGCGGATCGCGCGCGGCATATTCCGCAATGATCCGGGGCGTCGCGTCGGTGGAGCAATTATCGGAAAGGATGATTTCAAAACCGGTAAAGCTTTGCGCCAGCAGCGACTCCAGCGCCTGCGCCAGATGCGCCGCGCCGTTAAACACCGGCATGCCAATTGAAATGACGGGGGAATTAACGGGATGCGTGGCCGGCATGATGGCGCTGGGTTCCGATTCGCGGGTTATCTGCTGCTTTCAGCATGCCATTTTTGATTGCTTGCGTATATGGCGGGGGCTTGCTAACCGGTACCTATGAGCGAACGTATTAAAGACTATTGGAACCAGCGGGCCGGGGAAAACAGCGGCCGCCTGACCGCAACCACCCAGGATATCTGGATGCGGCGGCTGGAGGTGGCATGCCTGATTGGCTGGCTTGAGAAGCTGAACCTGCCGCCCGGTGCGCACATCGCCGATATGGGCTGTGGTGACGGCAATACGATCCTGCTTTTGGCCAGCCAGTTCCCCGATTTTCAGTTTGCGGGCTTTGATTATGCGCCGCAGATGATCGAAACCGCACAGGCGCAACTGGCGGCGGCTGGCGGACTGGATGGCAGGGTGCAGTTTCGGGTGGGCGATGTAAATGATCCGGTAGCCAGTGCAGGCGCCGGGCAACTGGATGTGGCGATGACGGACCGCTGCCTGATCAATCTGGAAACCAGTGATGCGCAATATGCAGCCATCGGGCGCATCAGTGAATGTGTGAGGCCCGGCGGCATCTATCTGGCGATCGAGAATTTTCACGAAGGCCAGAACGCCATGAACGCCGCGCGCGCCGCCATGGGGCTGCCGGAAATTCCGGTGCGCTGGCATAATCACTTTTTCAGTGAGACGCAATTCCGCACCCGGACGGCGGCGCATTTCAGCAGCCTGGAATTTCATGAATTCGCCAGCGCCTATTACTACGCCACGCGCGTCATCTATTCCGCCCTGTGCAGGATGCAGGGCGTGGAGCCGGACTATGATCACGAAATTCACCGGCTGGCGGTGCAATTGCCCCCCATGAGAGAAAATTTCAGCCCGATCCGGCTGGCGGTATTGCGCAAGGCCGGTTAGGCGTTCCTGCGCAAAATTTCCTTGAGCGCAGTACAGACACGCATCACATCTTCGCGCGACAGATTAAAACCGCTGGGCAGATTAATGCCGCGCGGCGCAATATCATAGGAAACCAGATTGCGCGCGCGCGCCGCCGCTGCCTGTGGCGTGGCGGAAAAAGCCGGGATATCACTGAGCGGATCGAACATGGGCCGGGTGGCGACGCCATATTCCCGGAACGCCGCCATCAGTGCGGACTTATCCAGACGGAAGTTTTTTGGAAAAATCGCCGTCACCATCCAGTAGGAACTGCGTACCCCCGCACCCTCGCCATTCAGCGTAACGCCAGGGACGCCAACAAGGCATTCCCGATACCATGCAAAAATTTCCCGCTTGCGCGCAAACAGCTCGTCCAGCCGTTCGATCTGGGCCAGGCCCATCGCCGCCTGCATCGCAGACATTTTATATTTAAAAGCCACTTCGGTGCTGCGGAATGAAATATCACCGGGCGCACGGCCATGATCACGCAAAAACTGACAGCGTGCAAAAAAGGCCGCATCATCGGTCAGCAGCATACCGCCCTCGCCGGTGGTCAGGGTTTTCGATCCATGAAAGCTGAAAACGCTGGCATGGCCAAAACTGCCCGCGCGCCGCGCGTGGTATTGTGAACCCGCCGCCTCTGCCGCATCCTCGATGACGGGAATATTATGTCTGGCCGCCAACGCCAAAATCTCATCCATCGGCGGCATGGCGCCATAGAGATCAACCACAATCATGGCGCGGGTGCGCGGCGTGATGCAGGCGGCAAGGGATTCGGCGGTGACGCACCAGCTTGTTGCGTCCATATCCGCAAACACCGGCGTTGCGCCGACATAGCTGACAGGCGCCACGGTGGCGATCCATGTCACGTCCGGTACGATCACTTCATCGCCCGCGCCAATGCCCAGCCCCGCCAATGCCAGATGCAGGCCCGCAGTGCAGGACGGCAGCGCCATGGCGTAACGCCGGTTTACCGCGCGGGCGAATGTTTCTTCAAAACGCACAAGATAATGGCTGGCGTTTTCACCCCAGGCATTTTGGGCGGCATCGCGCACATACTCCACCTCGCGCGCCGTAATGCTGGGCCCCGCGACCGGTATGTTTTTTAGGGGTGATTGATTCATTTAATTATTTTTCGATTCGGATGGAATTACTGTCATCGTCATGGTTAGTTCTATCATGGGCCAAACTGATGAGGAAAAGCATTTGCTGGACTCTTTTCGTATAAAAACTCTGCTCAATCAACTGGTTGGCGGGCCGCGCGGCAGGCGTCCTGCGTCCCTGCCCGCCGAGACAGCGCCGGAGAACTTCTCGCTTCCCGCAATACTTAACGCCTTTCCAGCCCCCGTTTTGCTACTGGACGCGCGGCGCACAGTGATAGAGGCAAATCAGGCCGCGCACGAAATTTTCGGGACACGCCTGAAAAACCATGATCTGGCGCAGTCTCTGCGGCATCCCGCCGCCCTTGACGCCGCGACTGCGGTTCTCGCGGATGGCAAACATATCAGGACGCAAATCATATTACAGACACCCGTGGCGCGGCATTATGAATTACACGCCATGCCGGTAAATCAGAACCATGATGCAAAAGTGCGCGCCGCCCTGGTGCTGCTGGATGTCACCGCTGCGCATAATGTTGAGCAAATGCGCGCGGATTTTGTCGCCAATGTCAGCCATGAATTACGTTCGCCACTGGCGGCGCTAACTGGCTTCATCGAAACCCTGAAAGGGCCGGCAAAAGATGATGTGGCTGCGCGGGAACGATTTCTTGATATCATGGAGGGTGAAGCGAAGCGCATGGGGCGGCTGATTGATGATCTGCTGTCCCTGTCCCGTGTTGAAGCCAACGAACACATGCGCCCCAGGGGCGAGGTCAGGATCGCAGAATTACTGGCGGCCTCAAAGGCGGCACTGGGGCCCCGGGCCGCCAGCCGGGGCATAGAAATCGAAATGCTGTGCCCCGGCAACCTGCCATCCGTTGCAGGTGATTATGATCAATTAAGCGAGGTGTTTCATAACCTGCTCGATAATGCCCTGAAATATGGGCCATCCGGCCATCCTGTAAAAATCACAGTGCAAACGGTTGACCGCATTCCGGAAATAGGAGGGAAAGGGGTGCGTATCTGCGTTCATAATATGGGCGAGCCTATCGCCCCGGAACATTTGCCCCGCCTGACCGAGCGTTTTTATCGCATCGACAAGGCGCGTTCGCGCGATATCGGCGGCACCGGACTGGGGCTAGCGATTGTAAAACATATCATCAGCCGCCATCGTGGCCGCCTGATCATGGAAAGCAACGCAGAAAATGGCACTAATTTCAGTGTTTATTTATCAGAATACCGAAAGGAGCCGGCCACTGTCACATAATTGTAACCTGATTGTCATAGAACGGTGTTGCGCTATCCATAGATTGACATCAGAGGCGAGGACAAAAGGGTTCTGGCCCGTCACTTATTTGGGAGATGGCCCTGAGATGATTAAAAAGACATTCCTGGTATCAGCTATTGCGGCAAGTGCTTTTGCATGCGGCGCACAAGCGCGTGATCAAGTGCAAATTGTTGGTTCTTCAACCGTGTTTCCATTCGCCACGGCGGTTGCCGAAGAGATCGGCAAGTCCTCGGGCGGGAAAACCCCGATTGTGGAAAGCACCGGCACGGGCGGGGGCTTCAAGCTTTTGTGCGCCGGGGCGGGCGACAATACTCCCGATGTCGCCAATGCCTCGCGCGCCATTAAAAGCTCGGAAACAGAGCAATGCGCCAGCAACAAGGCGGGCGACATCATTGAGGTTAAAATCGGGTATGATGGCATCGTGGTAGCCAATTCCCGCAGTGCGCCGCAGCTTAGCCTGACCTTAAAGGACATTTTCCTGGCCCTGGCCAAGGATGTTCCCGATGCCGACGGCAAGACCAAACCCAACCCCTACAAGACGTGGAAGGATGTAAATCCCAGCCTGCCGGACGCCAAGATCGAAGTGCTGGGCCCGCCACCGACATCGGGCACCCGCGACGCTTTTGTCGAGCTGGCGATGGAAGGCGGCTGCAAAACCTTTCCCTGGGTTAAAGCCCTGGCGAATGACTATAAAGACGCCTTCGCCAAAATCTGCCACAGCATCCGCGAGGATGGCGCCTTTATAGAAGCGGGCGAAAATGACAATCTGATTATCCAGAAACTGGTGGCCAACCCGAATGCCATGGGCGTTTTCGGTTTCAGCTTTCTCGACCAGAACACCGACAAGGTGCAAGGCAGCATTGTCGAAAATACCGAACCCAGCTTCGACAATATCGCCAGCGGCGCCTATAAGGTTTCGCGCCCGCTGTTCTTTTACGTGAAAGCGGCGCATCTTGATACAGTGCCAGGGCTGAAACTCTATCTGGCTGAATTCATCAGCGAAAAAGCCTGGGGCCCGGAAGGCTACCTTGCCGGAAAGGGCCTGATCCCGATGCCGGATGAAGAGCGCGCCAAAGTCCATAGTGATGTAGCGGCAAATGCCAAACTCTGATAAAATCGCACTGGCGGCCCCGGTCCTTTTAAAGGACCGGGCAAGTGCGCCGACTGGTTTCTCTGATGCTGCTTTTGCACGGCGGCGCTGGTTGCGATCGCTGTGGGAACGTCCGGTATATCTGTTACTGGTGCTCAGTTCCCTGCTGGCCATCCTGACGACGATCGGGATCGTACTTTCTTTATTATTTGAATCTTTGCGCTTTTTTGAACAGGTTCCATTAACCGAGTTTTTATTTGGCCTGAAATGGAGTCCGCAAACAGCCCTGCGCGCCGATCAGGTGGGATCATCAGGCAGTTTTGGGGCTGTGCCGCTATTTACCGGCACCCTATTAATCAGCCTCATTTCTCTGGTTACGGCGGGCCCCATTGGACTTTTTTCCGCTGTTTATCTTGCTGAATACGCCGGCAAGAAGACACGCGACGCCGTCAAACCGCTACTGGAAATTCTGGCGGGCGTTCCCACGGTTATTTATGGTTTTTTTGCCGCCCTGATTGTCGCCCCTATGCTGCGTGACGCCGGTGGCTTTATGGGAGTAGGGATTTCATCCGAAAGCGCGCTTGCGGCAGGCCTGGTCATGGGGGTGATGATTATTCCCATTATTTCATCCCTGTCGGACGATGTGATTGCATCGGTTCCCAATGCGTTGCGCGAGGCGTCTTACAGTCTTGGTGCAACACAGTCGGAAACCATCCGGCAAGTTGTTCTGCCCGCAGCCCTGCCCGGCATTGTATCGGCGATGCTGCTTGCGGCCTCGCGGGCCGTTGGTGAGACCATGATCGTGGTAATGGCGGCGGGCCTGGCGGCGAATTTGACCGCCAACCCTTTTGCAGCCGTGACGACAGTTACGGTGCAGATTGTTGGCCTGCTGACCGGTGATCAGGAATTTGACAGCCCCAAGACACTGGCCGCATTCGCCCTGGGTCTTGTGCTGTTCATCGTCACACTGTGCCTCAACATCACGGCCATGCGGGTTGTAAAAAAATATCGTGAAAAATATGACTGACGATACGGATTTTCCCAAAGCCGTTGCGGCGGCGGCCCTGTTGCAGCGGCGCTACCGGGCTGAAACCCGATTCCGCTGGTATGGGATTTTGGCAACGGCGCTGGCATTGTTTTTTCTGGGGGCAATGCTGATCAGCATTGTCATCATTGGCCATAGCGCGTTTCGCCAGACATTCGTAAAGCTGGACATTTTCTTCGATCCGCAAATTCTTGCCGCTGACGGTAAAACCGATACGGACAGCCTGCGGCGTGCGGATTATCCGGCGCTTGTCAGGACATCGCTGCGGGAAATGTTTCCTGGCGTTTCCGGACGGCGGGAGCAGCGCCAGCTATACGACCTGGTCAGCCGGGGGGCGCCGGACAGCCTGCGGGAACAGGTGGTGAAAAACCCGGCCCTGATTGGGTCAAGGGCAAGTTTATGGCTGCTGTCTTCGGATGATGTGGATCTGTTCGTTAAAGGCGAGATCAGCCGCGACACGCCAGAGAGTGAACGTCAGTTGACGGATTTGCAGCTTGGCTGGGCGGAGCAGATCGTTGCGCAGGGCGCCGCGGACTTGCGTTTCAATACCGCATTTTTCACTACCGGGGATTCGCGTGAGCCGGAAACAGCGGGGATTTGGGGTGCGGTCGCTGGTTCGTTCTATACCCTGATAGTGACGATGCTGTTGTCGTTTCCCATCGGTGTGATGGCGGCGGTATATCTGCAGGAATTTGCGCCCAAAAACCGTATCACCGAGATGATTGAGGTGAACATCAACAATCTGGCCGCCGTACCTTCGATTGTTTTCGGATTGTTGGGGCTCGCGGTGTTTCTCAACTTCTTGCAGATGCCGCGTTCAGCGCCCCTGGTGGGCGGCATCGTGCTGGCGCTGATGACCCTGCCGACCATCATCATAGCCGCGCGCGCAGCCATACTTGCGGTGCCCCCGTCAATCCGCGAGGCCGCACTTGCCATTGGGGCGTCTCCCATGCAGACAGCGTTTCATCATGTGGCGCCGCTTGCAGCCCCAGGCATGCTGACCGGCGCCATAATTGGCATGGCGCGCGCGCTGGGTGAAACAGCGCCGCTGCTGATGATAGGCATGGTCGCGTTTATTGTTGATATTCCAGAGGGCGTCTTTGACGCCGCAACCGTGTTGCCGGTGCAGATATTTCTGTGGGCGGACAGTCCCGAGCGCGCCTTTGTAGCCAAGATGGCGGCAGGCATTATGGTGCTGCTGACATTTCTGATAGCGATGAATTTGATCGCAGTAATTTTACGCCGCAGATTTGAACAAAAATGGTAACGCCCGCAAGGAGCCCTATATGAGTCAGACATTGAAACTATCCGAAACGCTGGCAACCGCGCCAATCAAGGTGCAGGCGCGCAATGTCAATGTGTTTTATGGCGCCAAGCAGGCGTTGATGGGTATTGATCTGGATATCCCGGAACATCACGTTACCTCGCTGATTGGTCCGTCAGGTTGCGGCAAGACGACATTTTTGCGCTGCATAAATCGCATGAACGATATTATCGATGGCTGCCGGGTTGAAGGCAGCATCACCATTGATGGTATGGACATATACGCAAAAAATCAGGACGTGGTGCAACTGCGCGCGCGCGTCGGCATGGTGTTTCAAAAACCCAATCCGTTCCCAAAATCAATATACGAAAACATTGCCTACGGCCCGCGCATTCACGGCATGGCGGTCAACAAAAAACAACTTGATGATATTGTGATGGACAGTTTAGCGCGCGCGGGTCTGATCAACGAGGTTAAAGACCGCCTGGATTCACCTGGCACGGGCCTGTCCGGCGGACAGCAGCAGCGTCTGTGCATTGCGCGCGCCATTGCCGTAAAACCGGAACTGATATTGATGGATGAGCCGTGCTCGGCGCTTGATCCGATCGCCACCGCCAAGGTGGAGGAATTGATCGACGAACTGCGCGAGCACTTCACGATCGTGATCGTCACCCATTCCATGCAGCAGGCGGCGCGGGTTTCGCAGCGGACCGCCTTTTTTCATATGGGTGAATTGGTGGAAACCGGCTCAACCGAACAAATTTTCACCAACCCGAAAGATACAAGGACTCAGGCCTATATCACCGGGCGTATTGGTTAATGGCACACAAGCCGGAAAGGAAATGCGCACATGGTATCTGATCATATTGTCAAGTCATTCGATGACGAGCTTAACAGCCTGGTCAACATGATTGCGGAAATGGGCGGCCTTGCGGAAAGCCAGCTTGCCGACGCCATTTCCGCGCTGTCCAGGCGCGACGAGACACTGGCGTCCAGCGTCATTGTCCAGGATGCGCGCCTCGACGCGCTGGAAACAGATATTGACGCGCAGGTCATACGCATGCTGGCGTTGCGCCAGCCCCAGGCGCTGGATCTGCGCGCTGTTATAGTGGCGCTGAAAATTTCCGCCGAGCTTGAACGCATCGGCGACTACGCCAAAAATGTCGCCAAGCGTACACTTACCCTTATGCAGGCGGCCGCGGTAGGAACTGCATCCAATACAATTGTCCGTATGGGAGCGATTGCCGGCAGCATGATCAGCAATGTCATTGACGCCTATCTGAACGCGGATATTGTCAAGGCCGAGGAGGTGAGGGCGCGCGATCATGACGTGGATCAGATGCACACAAGCCTGTTCCGGGAATTGCTGACCTATATGATGGAAGATCCCCGCAACATCACCGCCTGCACGCATTTATTGTTCATTGCCAAGAACATCGAGCGCATCGGCGATCATGTCACCAATATTGCCGAGAATGTGCATTTTCTGGTCGCGGGTCAAATTCCTGGGCATGACCGGCCAAAAAGCGACTTCTCAAGCTCAACCATTATCAACATGGAGGATAACGCACCATGAAACCGCTCATTCTCATCGCGGAAGACGAACCCGCACAGATGGAGCTGTTGCGCTACAATATGGAATCTGCGGATTTCAGGACAGTTGTGGCGACCGATGGGGCCTCTGCTCTGGCGCTGGTGGAGGAAGAAGTCCCCGACCTTGTTGTGCTGGACTGGATGTTGCCTGAAATGTCCGGCATTGAAGTGTGCCGCCGTATTCGCGGGCGCCCCGAATCCAGATCTTTACCCGTCATCATGCTGACCGCGCGCGGCGAGGAAAATGACCGGGTGCGTGGCCTGGAAACCGGCGCAGATGATTATCTGGTCAAGCCGTTTTCACAGGCGGAACTGATCGCGCGCATTCGCGCCCTTTTGCGCCGCTCGCGGCCTGCATTGACTGACGAACAATTAAGTTATGGCGGCATTATCATGGATATCGCCAGTCACCGGGTCAGCCGCGATAATACGCCGGTGCAACTGGGCCCCACGGAGTTTCGCATGTTGCGCTTTCTGATGGAGCGTCCCGGGCGCGTATACAGCCGCGAACAATTGCTGGACCAGGTATGGGGCCGCGACGTGTATGTCGAAAGCCGGACGGTCGATGTGCATATTCGCCGCCTGCGCATGGCGCTGGAGGTGGAAGGCGCGCCGGATATTATCCGCACCGTGCGCGGTGCAGGGTATGCGCTGGATATGAGTGCGAATTAAGTCGGTTTTATCCGTTTCACGGTTTGCATAAGGCGGCCCCAGCCCATTTCGTGCTGTCCCGGCATGCTATCACGCGCAGATCGTGTAAATAGCGCATCATAGGCGTCGCACATGCGCGCCAGGCTGTAATGCTTGCGCGCGTGACTGGCGTTTGCAGCGCCAAGTTTTTTACGTAATGCAGCATCTGCGCAAAGCTGCATCATCGAATTTGCAAGTTCATCGTCGAAACATCCATACACATAGGGCGTGCTTTCCAGCGGCAACATGCGTTTTACATCGCCAACATCGACAGCCGCGACCGGAAGCCCGGCGGCCATCGCCTCCAGCATGCCAAGCGGCATCTGTTCCGTATCTGATGACAGCGCAAAAATATCGAACAGTTTGTACGCGCGTTCTGGCCTCGCAATATGTCCGGTAAATGTAACCCGGTCACTGATCCCAAGCGCCTGAGCCTGACGTTTTGCGTCTTCTTCTGCTGCCCCCGATCCCGCGATCACCAGGCGTGCGTTTGGATAGCCTTCCAGCATCGCAAAGGCGCGCACCAATCGTGGAAGATTTTTCTCAGGCCGCAATGCGCCCAACGTGCCAATGATAATTTCATCATCACGCCGCGGAAATAACGGCCCTTCGGGATCCGTGCGATCCTGCGCAAAGCGTTCGCAATCAATGCCATTGGGAATGAAGCTGACCTTGCGTTCTGGCAGCAGCCAGTTTTGGGTGGCCAGTTCGTACAATGTGCTGGACGGCACAACCAGATGCTTTCCAAACAGCAATCCGGCGCGCCGCAGCCATACCCGCCGGGCCAACTGCCTGCCGTCCGCCTCATCGGGGCCAAAGCCATCCTCGATATGAATATGCGGATGCTGTCCAAAAAAATTGGCCAGCGCCCATTCGATGGCGCCAAAATTATAGGTCAGCAACAGATCGGGACGCCATTCCTTCAGTCTGTTCCAGAACAGAACAATATTTTCCCGCGTCGCACCCTTGGTAAATTCCAGTCTGTGCAGATCATATTCGACACCAGCCTCGAATTTTTCCGCGCAGTCATACACGCCATCCATGGCGATAATCGTATGGCGGTATTTTTTACCCCAGTGATTGGCGAGTGCAACTGTTCTGGCTTGTGCGCCGCCTACGGCAAAACTTGGGAATATATGCAGCAGATTAATTGGGGACATGACCTAATCCATACCGAATCGATAAATGTTAAAAAAGATTAACCTCATATAGATTACTGTTACTATGTAGTGCGGTTTATTCCAAAATGGTTAATACGCAAGTAAAAAAAGGGAGGTGCGGATGGATCTGGGATTGAAGGGAAAAAAGGCTTTCGTAACCGGGGCGAGCCGGGGCATTGGCCTGCGCATCGCCCGTCTTCTGGCGGCCGAGGGTGCAGATGTCGGGATTTGCGCCCGTGATGCGGGGGCCGTCCAGGAAACTGTCGCGGAATTAAAGGGACTGGGGGCCAGAGCTTTTGGCGCGCCTGCTGACCTGAAAGGCGACGGCGCCGATCTCAAAGCCGCCATTGATGGCGCGGCCCAGGCATTTGGCGGCCTGGATATTCTGGTCCAGAATGTCAGCGCCATGGCCGTGCAGATGCGCCAGAAAGACTGGGACGCCGGCTATCAGGTGGATATTCTGGGCACCCTGCGCACGGTGGACGCCGCCATGCCCTGGCTGCAAAAATCATCCGCCGGATCCATTGTGGTGATCGGTTCCATCGCCGCCGTTTCCGGCAATGGGGGGCCGCAGCCCTATGGCGCGCTCAAGGCGGCGCTCGTGCATTATGTCAGCGGTCTGGCGCATTCGCTGGGACCACAAAATATTCGCGCCAATACGGTCTCGCCCGGTGCGGTATTTTTCGAAGGCGGTGTGTGGGACCAGGTGAAACAGGCGGCCCCAAAACGCTTTGACGAAACCGTGGCGCGCAATCCCATGGGCCGCATGGCGACGCCCGAAGAGGTGGCGAATGCCGCCGTTTTCCTGGCCAGCCCGGCGGCAAGCTTCATCACCGGGGTAAATCTGATTGTCGATGGCGGCACAACGCAACGGGTACAGTTTTAATTCGTGGGGCGAAGCATGAAATCGGGTTCCTATCGTGTCCTCATCGGCCTGTTGTTCTTTGCAACAACTGCCTTCGCCGGCGAGGCCGAATTTGAATTATGTCAGGGGACATCGGAAAATGCCGTCATCCGGGCCGCCAATTGCGACATTGCCATCCGCATGGGCGGTCTTTCAGATGAACAGCTGATTGTCGCCCTGTTTAACCGGGGCCAGACTGCCCTGGCCTCGGAAAAACCGGACAAGGCGCTGGAAGATTTTGACGCGATCCTGAAACTGGCCCCGGATGACAAGAAAGCGCTGTTTACCCGAGGCATTGCGCATCGGCAGTTAAAACAATATGAAGACGCCATTGCGGATTTTGACCGTCTTCTGGCACTGAACTATCAACCGGCGGCGAAAATCTACCTGAACCGCAGCATGGCCTATCATATGCTTGGGAATAAGGAAAAGTCCCTGGCCGACCTGCGCCAGGCCAAAGCCCTGGATCCCAAAGACCCGGTTATCACTGATCGCCTGTGGAAGACCGAACGTCTGTACAAGCAACAGGACGGATAAGGCTCAGGCCGCGTATGTGAGGCGCCCGAGATGGACGGGTTCCGCTTCGGCCGGAACAGGCTGCGCGAGGGGCGCCCCTCTTGGGCGGTCAATGATATTGGCCCCCGCCGAATATATGCCCGCAGCCCAGGCAACCGCTTCAATCGCATGAGCGATTTCACGGGCCATATCCGGAACCCCCGTATCCAGCGCTTCCCAGCGCAGTTTCTATAACTGGCCACCGAGCCGTTCGTTTAAGGGATTTACAGACCAAGCCGCTTAATCCCGCCCCCAAACGAAAACGGCGGCCCGCCAAAACCGGGGGCCGCCGTTTTATTTCGTCTTTGCGAGCGGCATAGCCGCGTGGCAATCCACCAGCCTTCGCAAGAAGGCTATGGTTGACAAAGGAGTCTCAAGCAAAGGCCTGAATATGCGGCTCCTGGATCGCCATCCCCCGTCGCCTTCGGCCAAGGGGGACGCGCGCAAAGACGCTTTGCGGCTCGCGATTGACGAGTTAATTACGCCCGGCGGCGGCGCATCGCCGCGATCCCGGCCAGGCCGACGCCCAGCAAACTGAGGGTCATGGGTTCGGGGACTGCGGCAACGACCCGTCCGTCATCAAACTGAACCTCGCTCAACATGATCCAAAAAGGAGACCTAACAGGTGGATTAAAAAATGGGCTAATGGGATCGGCAACAAGACTAGACACTCGAATTTCGAGGCTGGAAACATTCACCCCAATACCGGGTACACTAAAACTTCCAAAATCTATGGTTTCGAGAAGCCCACTAAAAGTAAATGCGAACGGCAACCCCGAATCGGGATCAGGAACAGGATCAACGGTGGCGGCGAGCGCGGAAATTTGCACCTGAGTCGGCGGGCTAACGCCACCGGCACCGTTAGAATCATCAAAATAAAAGGTGACACTATCAATGTTGACGGGGCCGCTGAAGTAAAAGGTGATTGTCGGATCAATAGAAAGCCACCCGACATAAGCCCCTGGTGTATTAAACCAGTTGTCGGTTGCAATGATCCCATCGGTCAGATCGCCAAGGCCGCCGGACAGGGCGGCTAATGCTGTGGCGGTGTTGCCGGAGCCATTATAGCTGTCATCAAAATAAGTGAATGCGCCTGCCTCGCCATTTTGTGTCGAATAGCTAACGGGCATAACCGGTACTGCTTGCACCGCGCCCGGTGCCAGCAGCATGGCGGCCACGACCGCCCTTCTGAATAAATTACGCATGTGTATTTCTCCGTAATTAAAGTTTGAGCGCTGGATAATTCCAGCCATTTTTACGTTTTGATGACACAGCCCGACCCTGCGCGGGCCTTAATCCGGCACCGCGCCTGTTATTAAACTTTTGTTAAGTTACCCCCCCCGAAAGAGTCAATGTTCATTCGTCACAGTTTGGCTAGGGTGTGTCCTCAATTAAGCCGGATTGTAGCAGAAGCGAGGTATATTGCCGCGAGAAAATTGCGTGCGGTTTTGTCATAACGTGTGGCGATGGCTCGGAACTGTTTGAGTTTGCAGAAGAAATTCTCGATCAGGTGGCGTGATTTGTAA
>Ga0268299_1000904_pt1 | contig 70446 bp, 51 predicted proteins | sample NOBtaG_FD_193484 | JGI IMG/M metagenome (GOLD analysis project Ga0268299, IMG submission 193484) | Activated sludge microbial communities from bioreactor in Nijmegen, Gelderland, Netherland - NOB reactor | ecosystem: Engineered > Bioreactor > Aerobic > Activated sludge | place: Netherlands... | reverse complement strand
TACAACGGGCCGATCTGCTGGACGACTTCCACCGGCAGAGGATCCAACGGGGTCAACTTGGCGGCGTCGACAAATCCCCGGCGGATATGGGCCATACACCCCACATAGCAGATCCCTTCGCCCAAATAGTGAACAAAGTGACAGGTCATCTATTCGGCTGCGACCCCAACACAGATTATCGTTAACCTTGGAACCGGGACAGATCGCACAGATGACCTGGCACTTTGTCGAATGCGACTTCGTGACGCCGAACGCCGCCATCCCGGTTTGCGCCGAACTCACACCCCAAAACCGGCATCGCGACCTACGAGGCCTGTTGGCCGCCGCCGAACTGCCCGGCGCCAACGGACGCAGGCGCGGATTGCTGGTACTGACTTTGAACCAGCGCGATGCGCTCGATGAAAATGGCCAGAGCATCGCGGTGTTGCCGGCTTGGGAATGGATGGATTGATCCCCAACTCCCGGCTTCTCATCAGCAGGCCGGTCCCTAGACTCGCCCCATGGCTTCGCTGCTTCGCTGTCTGGTTCTTCTTTTGATCGCCGGCACTGCCGTATCCACCGCCCTGGGCGACCCCGTGCGGGTGGCGCTCAAGCCCATTGCCGACGGCCTGACCTCGCCGCTGTCCCTCATCCCGCTTCCCGGCCAGGGCGCCTTGGTGGTGGATCAAGTGGGGTATCTGCGCGTGCTGGATCCCCACGACGCGCTCCGTCCGGAACCTGCGCTGAATCTCACCAACCGCCTGTCGGCCATCAACCACGGCTCTTTTGACGAGCGCGGCCTGATTGACGTGGCCCTGCACCCGGGCTTCGCACAAAACCGCCGTCTGTTCCTCACCTACACTGCCCCGCGCCGCGACAGCGCCCCGGAGGATTGGGACTGCACCCTGCGCTTGTCGGAGTTTCAACTGCCGGCCGGCAGCCCGCCGCAGGTGGACACCGCTTCGGAAAAGATCCTGTTGGAAGTGGACAAACCCTACGCCAACCACAACTGCGGCCGCATCGTCTTCGGGCCCGACGGACTGCTCTACATGGGGGTCGGTGACGGCGGCAATGCCCATGACCAAGGCAAACGCCCCGAAACCGGCAATGGGCAAAACCTCCGGACCCATTTGGGCAAAATCCTGCGCGTGGACGTGGATCATCCGTCCGGCGGACGGGCTTATGGCATTCCTTCGGACAATCCGTTCGCCGACGGACGCGAGGCGCTGCCAGAGATCTACGCCTACGGCCTGCGCAATCCCTGGGGACTGAGCTTTGACCGGGGCGAACTGTTCGTCGCCGACGTGGGACAGGATCTTTTTGAGGAGGTGGACATCATCCGCAAGGGGGGCAACTACGGATGGTCGCTGCGGGAAGGATTCGAAGGCTTCAGCGCCAAGTCGCCCAAGACCCCTCCCACCAACGCCCCCACCACCGGTGCACGCGGGGAGTCGCTGCTTGATCCGATCCTCCAATACAAGCACACCGGATTGAAGAGAGACCCCGACGCGCACGGCATCAGCATCACCGGCGGCTACGTGTACCGGGGCAAGGCGCTGCCAGCGCTGCAAGGCCGGTATGTTTTCGGGGATTGGTCGCGCAACTGGGGGGTGCCCCAGGGGGTGCTCCTCGCCGCCTCCCGGCCGGTGGCATCCGACTCTCGGTGGGCGCTGGAACGTCTGGAGATCGTCGAGCCCGCGGCATTTGCGGCCTACATCACCGGGTTCGGACAAGACCGCGACGGCGAGTTGTATGTCTTGACCAATGGCTCCAATGGACTGACCCCAGGGAAGGGCCGCATCTGGAAGCTGGTTCCGGCCGCGCCGTAAGCCCTCTGGAAGCCGCCGCTGCTCGTGAGCCGGGACAAGGTCACCAGCGAACAGGTGCTCGCCTGCAAGGGACGCCAGCGGGTGGGCGTGCTGACCGCGTACGACTACCCGATGGCCCGGCTGCTGGATGAGGCGGGCGTCCCCGTACTGCTGGTGGGGGATTCGCTGGGCATGGTCGTGCTGGGATTCCCCGACACCACCCACGTCACCATGGCCCATATGGTGCACCACGTGCAGGCCGTCGCCCGGGCCCGTCCCGCAGCCCTGATCGGCGCCGACCTTCCCTTCGGCAGCTACGTCACCCCGGAAACCGCCCTGACCCACGCCCGGGATCTGCGGGCTGCGGGCGCGGACTTCGTGAAGGCCGAAGGCGGCGTGGAAATCCTGCCTCAGGTCCAGGCCATCCTGTCCGCCGGCATCCCCTTCTGCGGCCATCTCGGCATGCTGCCCCAACACGTGCTGGAGGAGGGGGGCAAGTACCGGATCAAGGGGCGCGACGACGCCGGACGCCAGCGGTTGCTGCAAGATGCCGCCGCCCTGGAATCTGCTGGCGCCTTCGCCTGCGTGCTGGAACTGGTCACGCCTCCCGTCGCCCAGGAAATCACCGCCGCCTGCCGGCGCATGGTGACCATCGGCATCGGCAGCGGATCCGGCTGCGACGGCCAAGTGCTGGTCACTCCGGACCTGGTCGGCGGTTTTCCGTGGTTCACCCCGCGATTTGTGACGCCCCGCACGCAGACCGGAGAAGCCATCCGGGAGGCTGTCCGTTCGTGGCTGGGCTCCCTGCCCTGACGTTGGGGCACCGAACATTGGGGCGTCCTCAATGCGTTCGATCCTTCTGGAGCGGATCGCCTCCACAGGCGCTGCGGGCAAGAAGTCAGGGCGGTGACACTGGCCCTGTCCGCCGGGGGGGGAGCACCGACTATTGACCCGTCTCCGGGTTGCCTCCGCTATGGCACTTTATTTCCAGCCGGCCGTCGAAACGCCTTCCGCGCCGTTTCGGCCTTTGCGCGGACGACGCAGTCCTCCGCATGGTCGTTGATCAGACCCACCGCCTGCATGAACGCATACACGGTAGTGGGGCCGACAAACTTCCAGCCCCGCTTCTTGAGGTCCTTGGACAGCGCGATGGACTCCGCGGAGGTCGAGGCCGATTGCGGTCTGCCGAGCCGTCGCGGATCGGGCTCATGCCGCCAGAGGTAGGCGGCAAGGGAACCCTCCGTTCTGGCGAGTTCGCAGGCCCGCTGCGCGTTGTTGATGACCGCCTCGATCTTGCCGCGATGCCGCACGATACCGTCGTCCTTCAGGAGGCGCTCGACATCCCGTCCGGTGAAGCGGGCGATCCGGTGAAAGTCGAAGTGGTGGAATGCGGACCGGAAGTTCCCGCGCTTCACGAGGATCGTGCGCCAGCTCAGTCCGGACTGGAATCCTTCCAGGCTCAGCTTCTCGAAGAGCCGGAAATCATCGGCCACAGGGAAACCCCATTCCGCATCGTGATAGTCGAGAAACTCTGGCGCGAAGCCGCACCAATGGCAGCGTGGCCAGCCGTCAGGGCCGGTGAATGGGGTGTTCATCAGGAAGGGAATTGGGTCACGATCGGAGGAGGAAGTGAAGCCGCCGATCGGCCCGGGCGCTGGGACTGGGAAAATCGCTGAGATCCGTCTCTCGCCTTTCGCCGGTGCAACCCAAGCGCCCTCGTGCTGGCGCCATTTCAGCAGGATCAAAAACTCAGATCGGACCGCGTTGCGCCGTTGCATTCCGCCCCCGTTGCGCCGTTGCATTCCCAGGATGAACCGAACTCGCCACGGCGTCGCGCGGTCCATGCCTTTCAATGGAATCTATGGCGGAAAACACCGAAAGAGCGGCCACACCCGATTCGTGGCACGCGATGAAGCCCGACGAAGTCGTCCGGCGTGTCCAGGCGGATGCGACGAACGGCTTGAGCGTCGAGGAAGCGGCGCGGCGCTTCGCGCAGGCCGGCCCCAATGCGCTGCCGGAAACGAAGCGCCGTTCGTTGGCTCGCGTCTTTCTGCGCCAGTTTGCCAGTCCGCTCATCTACATCCTCTTTCTCGCGGCGGCGATCGCCTTCGCTGTGGGCAAACGCGGCGACGCAGGGGTCATCCTCATCGTGGTGTTCATCAACGCCCTCATCGGCACGTTCCAGGAAGGGCGGGCGGAGCGTTCGATGGCCTCGTTGCGCCGGCTTTCCGGACTGCGGGCGCGCGTCCTCCGCGGTGGGCACGAGAGCCCTATCGAGGCGCGCCAGCTGGTTCCCGGCGATCTGATGCTGCTCGCCGCGGGCGACGCGGTCGCGGCGGACGCCCGTCTGCTCGAGGCCGCCGCGCTGGAGGTGGCCGAAGCCGCGCTGACGGGTGAATCGCTTCCCGTAGCCAAGGATCCCGATCCGCTGCCGTCCGACACGCTGCTGGCGGACCGCCGCAACATGGTTTATTCGGGCACTCATATTGCCGCCGGACGGGGTTGCGCCGTGGTCGTGGCGACCGGCCTCGAGACCGAGGTCGGAAAGATCGCCCGCCTCACCGAATCGGCCGAGGAACCGAAGACCCCGCTCGAACTGCGCATCGCCCAATTCGGACGCTACCTGGTGGGAGCGGCCATTGCCCTGTTCGTCGTGGTCATCGCCTTCGGGACGCTGCGCGGCCTGCCCTTCATTGACATTCTCATGGTCGCCATCAGCCAGATGGTTTCCATGGTTCCCGAAGGCCTGCCCGTGGCCATGACCATCGCGCTGGCGGTGGGCATGCAGCGGATGGCCGCGCGCCGGGCCATCGTGCGGCGATTAGCGGCGGTCGAGACGCTCGGCTCCACCAGCGTGATCTGCAGCGACAAGACCGGGACGCTGACCCGCAACGAAATGACCGCCACCGTGCTGTGGCTGCCGGATGGCCGCGCCCTGGAAGTCACCGGAGCCGGTTACGCGCCGGAAGGCCGGCTGACCGAACAGGGACGGGAGGTTCCGTCCGACGACTCCGGTTTGCGCGCGATCCTCGAGACCGCCGCGCTGTGCAACGACGCCCAACTGGTTCCGCCGGACGCTGAGGATTCCCGCTGGCGCGCGCTCGGGGATCCGACCGAGGCCGCTCTTCTGACCCTCGCGCTGAAAGGCGCCGTGGATCTCGACCTGCTGCGCAGGAACCATCCGCGGCACGCAGAAATCCCGTTCGATTCCGCCGCCCAGATGATGGCCACCCAGCATGGGCCCGGAGCGCAGGGGCGAATCGGACTCAAGGGCGCGCCGGAAGCCATCCTCGAACTCTGTTCGACCTTCCGCCGAAGCCGCCAGACCGAGCCGATTGACGAAAAGTTCCGCCGCGAAATGGAAGCCGCCTCTGCCGCGTTCACCGAGCGCGCCTTGCGCTTGCTGGCTGTGGCGGAAGTGGAAGAGGCCGCGCTCGATGAAGCGGCGGGATTTGCCCAGTTTCGGGGAAAGGCGATTTTCCTCGGCCTGATCGGCGAGATGGATCCGCCGCGCGACGAAGTCAAAGCGGCCGTGCGGGAATGCCAGCGAGCGGGCATCCGACCGGTGATGGTCACGGGCGACCACAAGGGCACCGGCCTGGCCGTCGCCCGATTGCTGGGCATCGCGCGCGAGCAGGATCTGGCGGTGGACGGACGCGAGCTGGAGTTGATGCCGGACCAAGACCTGCGGCGCCAGTTGGACCGCATCTCGGTGTTCGCCCGGGTGCATCCGGCGCAGAAGCTGCGCATCGTTGAGGCGTTCCAGGCCCAAAAGAAAGTCGTGGCCATGACCGGCGACGGCGTGAACGACGCGCCGGCCCTGGCCGCCGCCGACGTGGGCGTGGCCATGGGCATCACAGGAACGGAGGTGGCCAAGGGCGCGGCCAAAATCGTCATCGCCGACGACAACTTCGCCACCATCGTCCACGCCATCGAGGAGGGCCGCCTCGTCTATCAGAACCTCAAGAAGGTGGTGCTGTTCCTCTTCGCCACGTCTGTGGACGAAGTGGTGGTTCTGCTCGGGGCGCTGCTGCTGGGCTATCCGCTGCCCCTGGCCGCGGTGCAGATCCTGTGGATCAACATCGTGACCGAAGGCGTGCTGACGGTGAACCTCGTCATGGAGGAAAGCGAGGGGAACGAAATGCAGCGGCCGCCGACCCCCGCGGGCGAGCCGCTCATCACGCGTACCATGCTCGGGCGGATGGCGCTCATGGTCTGCGCGTCGGTGACCTCGGTCTTTGGCTACTTCGTGTGGCGGCTCTCCACGGGGGTTTCCCTCGAGCAGGTGCGCAGTGAGACCTTCACCGTGCTGGCCGTGTGCCAGTGGTTCAACGTGCTCAACTGTCGCAGCGAACTGAACTCGGCGTTGAATCCGAAGTTGCTGAAGAATTACTGGCTGCTGGGAGGCCTGATCCTGGGCAACGGGCTGCATTTTCTGGTCATCTACACGGAACCGCTGAACCGGCTCTTCCACACCACGCCCATTCCGATGACGCACTTTTTCCTCATCGGAGCCGTGGCCAGCCTGGTGCTGTGGGTGGAGGAGATTCGCAAGTTCTTCGCCCGCCGTCGTGTGAATCGAGCATCGAACGCATCCGCCATGACGGAATGAAGAAGAGCGACCCGACTCACTGGCATCAGGCCCCGCGATCCGAGATTCTGCAGTTGCTCGGCGTCGAATTGGCGTCCGGGCTTTCGGATGAGGAAGTGGCGCGCCGCCGGGAGGAATTCGGTCCCAACCGCGTGGACGCCCGGCGCGCCACCCCGGCCTGGCTCCGGTTCCTCCAGCAGTTCCACCAACCGCTGGTTTACGTCCTGCTGGCGGCGGGCGCCGTCACCGCGCTGCTGGGCGAATGGGTGGATTCCTCGGTGATCTTCGGAGTGGTGCTCATCGGCGCGGTGATTGGCTTTTTCCAGGAATCCAAGGCGGAGAAGGCCATCGAAGCCCTGACCCGCCTGGTGGTCACCGAGACGACCGTGCGCCGCGAGGGACGCAAGCAGCGCGTCCGCTCCGAGGAGGTCGTCCCCGGCGACGTGGTGCTCCTGCAGGCGGGAGACCGTGTGCCCGCGGACCTGCGGCTGTTGCAGAGTCGCGGTTTGCAGACGGATGAATCGGCCCTGACGGGCAGATCGCTTCCGGCCCACAAGCACAGTGATCCGCTCAGGCGGGAGACCCTGCTGGCGGACCGGCACAACCTGGCGTTCGCCGGCACGCTGGTCACCGCGGGTCACGGCGAGGGCGTGGTCTGGGCCACGGGTGACCGCACGGAAACGGGGCGCATTGCGCGGGTCGTTTCGACGGCGGCGGATCTGTCCACGCCGCTCACCCGGAAGATCGCCCAGTTCAGCCGTCTGTTACTCTGGATCATCCTCGGGCTGGCCGTGGTCACGTTTCTGATCGGCCTCGCGCGCCGGGAGCAGCCGGTCGAGATGCTCCTGGCCGCCGTCGCCCTCGCCGTCGGGGCAGTTCCCGAAGGGCTGCCGGCCGTCGTCTCCATCGTCCTGGCTATCGGCGCGGGCTGGATGGCCAGGCGGCGCGCGATCATTCGGCGCCTTCCCGCCGTGGAAACGCTTGGTGGCACGACCGTCATCTGCTCGGACAAGACCGGCACGCTCACCGAAAATCAGATGACCGTGCAGGAGATCTTCGCCGGGGGAAGATTCCATGAGGTGACTGGAACGGGCTACGAGCCGAAGGGCGAAATCCTTTTCAAGGGCCGTCCGGCCCGCATCACCGAGCATCCCGCGCTGGCCGAATGTCTGCGGGCCGGGGTGCTCTGCAACGATTCGCATTTCACACGCGATGAAACGGGGCGCCTCGTCGTGCAAGGCGATCCGACCGAAGCGGCCCTGCTGGTGTCCGGCGAAAAGGGCGGCATTCTTCACGCCGACACGCACCGCGATGCGCCGCGCGTGGACATGATCCCCTTCGAGTCGGAACACATGTTCCGCGCCACGCTGCATGCCACGCCGCCGGGCCGCGTGATCTACAAGGTCGGAGCCGTGGAACGGCTGCTCGACCGCTGCACGGACACCCTGGACGAATGCGGAAGACTCGCGGCCCTCGACAAGGCGTCCGTCCACCGCGGCGTGGAGCAGATGGCCGCGCGCGGTCTGCGCGTGCTTGGTTTCGCCCGCCGGCACACGGAGCCCCCCAATGACCGGCTCGAACACAGCCATGTGTCCGAAGGGCTCACCTTCCTCGGCTTGCAAGGCATGATGGATCCGCCGCGTGCGGAGGCCATCGAAGCGGTCCGCCAGTGCCAGGGCGCGGGCATCGCGGTCAAGATGATCACGGGGGATCATGCGCTGACCGCAAAAGTCATCGCGCAACGCATGGGCTTTGTCGCGGAGCCATCCTCCGCCGCGCTGGACGTGCTGACCGGCCGGGAACTGGAAGAGATCTCCGACGAGGCGTTGCCCGAAGTGGCCGACCGCACCGCGGTGTTTGCCCGCGTTCCGCCGGAGCAGAAGCTGCGGCTGGTCCGCGCGCTCCAGTCCCGGGGCCATGTGGTGGCCATGACCGGCGACGGGGTGAATGACGCGCCCGCGCTCCAGCAGGCCGACATTGGCGTGGCGATGGGCATCACCGGCACGGACGTGGCCAAAGGCGCCGCGGACATGGTCCTGACCGACGACAACTTCGCCTCCATCGCCGCCGCCGTGGAGGAAGGCCGGGGAGTGTTCGACAATCTGACCAAGTACATTCTTTGGGCCATCCCGACCAATTCCGGGCAGGCGTTCATCATCCTCGCCTCCATTTTCACCGGCCTGGCTCTGCCCGCGCTGCCTGTCCAACTGCTCTGGGTCAACCTCACCACCGCCATCTTTCTCGGGCTACCGCTCGCCTTTGAGCCGAAGGAACCCGGCCTCATGGCCCGCCCGCCGCGCGATCCGCGCAAGCCCATGCTGTCGTTCGCGCTCCTCATGCGCACGGGCCTGGTCACCCTCATCCTGCTGCTGGGGGCCTTTGGCCTGTTCTATTGGGAGCACGGGGCGGAAGGCCGGAATCTGGAGGAAGCCCGCACCGCCGTGACCAACGTAGTCATCATGGTCGAGGCCTTCTATCTCCTGAACACCCGCAGCCTGACGCGCCCTTTCTTCTCCATCGGCGTCTTCTCCAATCGCTGGATGTGGGCCGGCCTGGCGGGCATCGCGGTTGCGCAAGGTGCGTTCACCTATGCGCCGTTCATGAACCGCCTGTTTCACACCGCGCCGATACGGGGGGAAGCATGGCTCTACGTCGCCGCCACCGGCCTGGCCGCCTTCGCCGTGGTGGAGTTCGAGAAGTGGGTGCGATTCCACACCCCGCATCCCCACCACTCCAATGAAGCGGGCTCGCCATCCCGCAGCCGATGAGCGGCATCTCGCCCTGCCTGAGCAACCGTCCCCTTCCGGATTCATCGTCCCGCCGACACCCGGCGACCACCTGTTCCTGACGCTCTTTCCGGCGGCCGAAGCCGCCAGGCGTATCGCTCGATCCGCGGGCGCATCTTCATTTTTGGCCCTGAGGGGGCCGCAGCCCCCAGCCCAAGGGATGAGCCTGCGGCGATGCCTTGGGCTCGGAATCCCCCACCGTCTGCACCTTGAAAGGGCGCCAGAGCCCCGAGGATTCCACCCGAGGGTCGAGGACCCATTGGGGTGGGGGTCCCGGATGACGCCGCGATGGGATCTCAGTGTCTCTGGCCCCCCTTCAAGGTACCCACCTTCCCCATTCACTCCCAACCCGGGGGTCTCCAGGCCTTCCAGGCCAGGGCAAAAAACGGAGAGGCGCCCTCCATCCGCCCACTGGACGCTGGACGGTTGATCGCTTGCTTTGGCGCATGCAGCGGCAAGAATCTTTCCGGGCAGTGTCCTAAAACACCCGCGCCATTCGTCGTCATCATGAACGGGACCCCTTTGCGGCCTCTGCGTGACGTGAAACACCCGCCCCGGTCGTCGTCAAAGTGAACCGCAGCAGCAACGCCAAGAGATCATGAGCACCAGCAACACCAACACCGTTCGATTTCACCGAGTGCTCCGGGCGACGCCCGAGCGAGTCTATCGGGCGTTTCTCGATCCCGACGCCATGGCCAAGTGGCTTCCCCCCAATGGATTCACGGGCAAAGTCCACCAAATGGAGGCGAAGGTCGGCGGCGTCTACAAAATGTCGTTCACCAATTTCACCACCGGCAAGAGCCACTCCTTCGGCGGGACCTACCTGGAACTGCGGCCCCACGAATGCATCCGCTACACCGACCGATTCGATGACCCGAACCTGCCCGGCGAGATGACGACGACAGTCCTCCTCCAGCAAGTCTCCTGCGGCACGGAATTGAACATCACCCAAGAAGGCATTCCGGCGGTAATCCCCACCGAGGCGTGCTACCTCGGCTGGCAGGAATCCCTCACACTGCTGGCAAAATTGGTGGAGGCGGAGATACCCGAACAGCCGTAACGTCGGCGAGGAGACGCCCGGCAGGAGTGCCCGCTCCGTACCCAGCCGCGCAGGAGAACTGCGCACTCTTGACTCAGGTTGCCGGAAGGCTGCATCCGCGGTCCGATCAGGAAAATATTAGAGTGCAGACCCCTCTGGTCCACTTCCGGCGCGTTTATGCCGGACCGGAACTACTCAGGACTCCTTGGAAAATGCCCGGTCCAGCGTGTGGAGCAACGCCAAGCCACGCCGGGCATCACCCCGAGCCGCGGGTCTCCGGCGCTGGCTTTCCGAACTTCAAGGCGGCGCGGCGGATCCTCAAGAAGCTCCGATCCAACCGAACGGAACAGACCCTGGTTCGACGACTGACACGGGCGTCGCGACCGGCGTGGAGGGATCGGGTGGGAGCGACGGAGCAGGTGTTGGGGGCGGAGGTGGTCGGAAATGACGGACCGATACGGGGACTGGGGGCGAGACGGTCTGATGGCGGTGGCCACGCGTCATCTGGGTGGCGGCTGATGGAGATAGTCCGGGAGATCCCAGGCTTGGATTGCGGCGCGGCCGCCCAGGGGATCGGACGCCGCAACCGGAAGACCGCCGAGAAGGCGGCCAGCCATTGCGCTCTTTCAGCCGCTATCCAGCGACCGAATTCCTGGGTCGCCCCCAAAAGCAGGGAGACTTGGGTTTGCAGAGTGGCCAGGAGATTTTCACGCTTTACGGTTCCGCTGCGTCAAACGTGCGAGGACGGCTTCTGCCTCATCCAACGACTTGCTCAAATGTCGCATATCTTGCCACTCTTGGGCATGCCTGTCGCCTTCCGAACTATATCCTAGGAGACCTTCCAGTCCGAACGCGTCAGACGGCCTAAGAGATCCCAATTCTTCGCGCCGCACCGTCACGTCAGGCTGGAGTTCCAAGAAACTAGTCTCCAGGGCAGCCACCGAGACTCCCGCGGCGTCCCGCGGCGGTGGCGTCGCGAACAGCCGTAAGGCTAGCCGTTCAAAGACACGCGCCACCAGTTCCGAACAGAACGGGCCTTTCAAACGCTTTTCACCGGACCATCGGTCAAGGAGGTTAGCTATCCGCTCCACGATCGGCCGCACCAAACCTGGCACGTTCGCCAACGGCGCCAGGCGTCGGAGAGGCGAGTATTCCAACCCGTAACTTACCTGCATTTCCGCATCTACAGCCGCATTGAACTGTTCAGGGCTCACGCCGACCATACCGGGATGTCGATAAACGGCGAATTCTACTGGATTTCCCGGAACTTCGGCTACTCGGATTTCTTCCGCACCGCGACGAGCCCAGCCGAGGTTTCGGACCAGTTTGTTGCCGACGATCTTACCGTCTGACTCGAACAGTAGATTCGAGGACACGAAGAACGCCGCATGACTATAGTTCCCCCCACCTAGGTATTGGATCATCTGGGAGTCTTTGTCGCCACTCCGAGAAAGCAGAACATCGCCAAACCGAACCCCATTGCTGTACGCCAAACCATCCAGCTGAATAGCCGCGGTGCGCAGGAGCAATGGAGGAAGCGAGGAACAATCCATTGAAGGCAGTGATGGCTGGTGTAATCGCGCAAATTCTGGATGCGCCTACCCCCTCGTCAAGGGGGACCGGCCGGAGCGCTGCGGAGGAAGACGGGGACCCGCGAAACCCGTCCCTCCATGGAAAGGCAGCGAAGCCCCTCGGCGAGGTGATGCAGGAGATGGACCTCCACAACAGCCGTGAGCCGGGGAAGGTCCGGCCGCGCTCGCCGACGATCCGGGGCAGATTCCGTTTCGCATTTTTGACGAGAAGACAGGCGGCGACACGACGAAATGCATGTCGAGCGGGCGCGACTACCGGGTGCCCTTGGGAGATAATTCCTGGGCGAAGGAAGCGGGCGGACGACGACCCGCGACCGGCTTCAAAACCGCCCGTCGGTCACCGCGCCTTCGCTGGCGGAACTCACCAAGGCGGCATACTTGGCCAGCACGCCGCGGGTGTAGTTCGGCCGGGGCTGCTTCCACAGACGCAGGCGGCGGTCGAGTTCAGCGGCGGAGATCTCCAGGGTGATGACCCGTTTCTTGGCATCAATGACGATGGGATCGCCGTTTTGGACCACGGCAATGGGACCTCCATCGAAGGCCTCGGGGGTCACATGCCCGATGACGAATCCGTGCGACCCGCCGCTGAAGCGTCCATCGGTGATCAGCGCCACTTCCTTGCCCAGGCCCTTGCCCATGATCGCGCTGGTCGGGGAGAGCATCTCCCGCATGCCCGGCCCCCCCCTGGGCCCCTCGCCGCGGATGATGATCACGTGACCGGCTTTGACCCGCCCACTCAGGATGCCCTGCAGAGCGTCCTCCTCGCGCTCGAACACGATGGCCTTTCCGCTGAATTGAAGCCCTTCCTTGCCGGAGATCTTTCCCACCGCGCCGCCGGGGCACAGATTGCCCCGAAACACCACCAGGTGGCTGGTAGGCTTGATGGGGTTGTCGAAACCCCGGACGATGTCCTGCCCCTTCGGGTACTTCGGCGCCTTGCGCAGATTCTCCCGCATGGTTTTGCCCGTCACGGTCATCACGTCCCCGTGCATCAGGCCCTCGTCGAGCAGCATTTTCATCAACGGCACCGTGCCGCCGATCTCGACCAGGCGGGCCATGACGTATTTGCCGGAGGGCTTCAAGTCCGCCAGCACCGGCACGCGCTTTCCGACGCGAGTCCAGTCGTCGAGCGTGAGCTTCACCCCCGCGCTGTGGGCCATGGCGATCAGGTGCATCACGGCATTGGTGGAACCGCCGAGGGCGATCACCAGCGTCATGGCATTCTCGAACGCCTCGCGGGTCAGGATGTCCCGGGGCCGGATGCCGCGCCGGATCAGGTGCATGACCGCCGCGCCGGCCTGTTCGCAGTCCAGGGTCTTGTCGCGGGACACCGCCGCCTGCGCCGAGGAATTGGGCAGGCTCATGCCGAGCGCCTCGATGGCGCTGGCCATGGTATTGGCGGTGTACATGCCGCCGCAGGAACCGGCGCCGGGAACGGCCACCTCGGCCACCCGCTCCACGTCCTCCGCGGAGCAGGCGCCCGCGGCATTCTTGCCCACGGCCTCGAAGATGTTGACCAGGTCCACATCCCGTCCGCCGAGTTCGCCAGGCAGGATGGTGCCGCCATACACGAAGAGGCTCGGGCGGTTCAGGCGTCCGATGGCCATCAGGCACCCGGGCATGTTCTTGTCGCATCCGCCCACCGCCACGAAGCCGTCGAAGCCCTGGCAGCCCACCACGGTCTCGATGGAATCGGCGATGACCTCGCGGGAGACGAGGGAATATTTCATCCCTTCGGTGCCCATGGAGATGCCGTCGGAGATGGTGATCGTGTTGAAGACCACCGCCTTGCCGCCGGATTCGTTGATTCCTTGGGCCACGCTGACCGCGAGCTGGTCAATGTGCATGTTGCAGGGAGTGACCATGCTCCAGGTGGAGGCCACGCCGACCTGGGACTTCCGGAAGTCCTCCTTCTTGAAGCCGGTGGCGTAGAGCATGCCGCGGCTGGGCGCGCGCTCGATGCCGTCCACCACCAGGGAGGAAAAACGGCGTTCCTGGGACTTTGCGGCAGCGCGCGGTCGTGCGGAGGTTTTCTTGCTCATGACGTGCGCGGCAGTGTGTCGCGGGACGGCGGCCGCCGAAAGCTTGAACTGGATGCGCCCCTCGTGGGACCGAGCCCGGTTTCGCCGGTTGACAGAAAACAGACGATTCTCACAAATACGTACCCTATGGCTGGCAAAGCAAAACGCACCACGCATCGCAGCAGCGCAGGCAAGAAGCTCTATGCCGTCAGGGACGCCAAGGGCAAATTCAAGGACATCCAAACCTATGAGCGCGCTCATCGGGCTGACCTGGCGCGCAAGGCGAAGAAGGAGAAATAGGCCAAGGCGCCGGACCCGATTGCTCAGAAATCAGCCCCCCTGCCGGAGGATGTTGTGGGTTTTGGTTTCTGACTCCGCGACCTGGACTTGAAGGCCGGAGTCACGAGGACAACAGCGGCGCGAGATGGCAGTTCCGGACGGCCATGGCGCGCAGCCGGGGTTCGATCTCCAGACTGCGGTGAATGAGCCGGCGCGCCTCGTCGGCGCGGCCCAGCAACGCCTCGTAGCAGGCGAGATGGTAATTCCACAAACCCTGATCGCGAGCCTCCGGGGGCGCCGCGAGCAGCGCTTCACGGCATTCGGCGACACGGTTGAGCTCGTACAGGCAGCACCCCCAGGCGATGAAGCGGTCCACGCCCGCTCCCTCCCGGCGGCAGAGCTCTGCGTAGGTCGCCGCCGCTTCCTCCCAGCGCTGCTGTTGCTGGAGCAGCACGGCCCGCAATTCCAGAGTTTCCATCCGGGCCCGATCGGCCTCCGGAAGCGCCTCCAGCTCGCGCAACGCCTCGCACGGCAGACCCAGGTCGAACCAGCCGAGGGCGGATTCCAGCGAGTTTCTAAGTCGGGTCAGTGGCACCGGAAGTCACCATGGCATGGTTTATTCGAAGGACCAACACGGCCGCCGCGCTTCAGGCCGCCTGCCCCAGCTTCATTCGCAGCGCCCGCGCCACATTGTCCGGAACGAATGGCGTGACGTCCCCTCCCAGCCGGGCGATCTCCTTGACGAGACGCGAACTCACGAAGGTATAGGTGTCTTTGGGAGTGAGGAACAGCGTCTCCACCCGCTCGTTCAGCTTGCGGTTCATCAGGGCCAGTTGGAACTCGAACTCGAAGTCGCTCACCGCGCGCAGCCCGCGGACCACGGCGCAGGCGTCCTGGTCCACCACGTAGTTGACCAACAGGCTGTCAAAGTGCTCGGCCCGGGCGTTCGACAGATCCTCCACGGCGACGCGGACGAGTTCGTATCGTTCGTCCACCGTGAACAGGGGCTTTTTGCCCTCGTTGGAAGCCACCGCGACGATGACTTGGTCGAAGATACGCGCGGCGCGTCGGACGACGTCCAAATGCCCGTTGTGGAACGGATCAAAGCTTCCGGGATAGATCACCGTCCGCATGATGGCTTCGATATAACGCCGTTGACGGTGGGGTTCGATTCAAAACTATGCGGATTGCGGCGACATCCCTTCCCGGACGCCGCCCCGACTTCAGTCGCCCAGCAGGTTTCGCAGGGCGGCGCGTGCCTCGGTCTCGCGGGCGTTGGAGGCCGGCCCATTCCAGGTCCGTTGCGCGAAGTCGAAGTATTCGCAGAAGTTGGCCTGGGCTTTTTCCTCCACCGGGTCCGCCCGTCCGTCCCGGCATTGATGCGCCGCCCGCCGGTCAAAGAAGGCGCAATTCAGGCAGACCCGCAGGTCAGCGCGGCATTGGGGACAGGTTTCGCTGCGTCCAGGAAGATCCCTGAAGGTCCATTCCCATCCACAACGATGACAGTGGCGCGTCATGGGAAGGAGGTTATCGCGCCGGGAACCGCAGTTGAAGTCCGCGGTTCTTCGCCCCCGGCGCTTGACAGGCATTGGACGGGATCGGGTACACAACGGGCCGGTCCCGCGGGCGTAGCCGTCCGCGTCCGGGCCGTTGCGACGACACGCTTTTCGACACGTTTTCCAATATGAGCCAGCCCGAGCAGCATGCCTTTCAGGCGGAGATCCAGCAGCTCCTCAACATCGTCATCCACTCGCTGTACACCGACCGCGAGGTGTTCGTGCGGGAATTGATCTCGAACGCGGCCGACGCCTGCGAGAAGCGCCGGTTCCTCCAGGCCAGCGGACAAGCGCCGGCGGATGACGCGCCCCTGGCGATCACCCTGACGACGGACGAACCCGCGGGCACGCTGACCGTGAGCGACAACGGTGTGGGCATGTCGCGCGAAGAGCTGGCGCAGAACCTGGGCACGATCGCGCATTCGGGGACCAAAGCCTTCCTCAAGGCGGTGGCCGAGCAACAGAAGCCGGATGCGCGGCTGATCGGCCAGTTTGGCGTGGGCTTCTACTCGGCCTTCATCGCGGCCAAGCGGGTGTCGGTGATCTCGCGTCCGCACACCGAGGGCGCGGAGGGATGGCGGTGGTCCAGCGAGGGCGGCGGCGGATACACCCTGGAACCGGCGCCGGACGCCGCAAAAGGCACGCAGATCGTGCTGGAGCTCAAGGACGATGCGAAGGAGTTCGCCCGGCCGGAGCACCTGGAGCGTCTGATCAAGCGCTACTCGAATTTCGTCGCCTTTCCGCTGGAGCTGAACGGCAAGCGCATCAACACGGTGCGCGCCATCTGGGCGCGGTCGAAGTCCGAGGTCACCGAGGAGGAGTACAAGGAATTCTACGAGTACCTGGCGCATGACCAGGACGCCCCGCGGTACCGGCTGCACTTCACCGCGGATGCGCCGATCGCCATTCAGTCGCTGTTGTACGTGCCGTCGCGCAGCCTCGAGCTGCCCGGGGTGATGCGGCAGGAGTCGGAGGTGCATCTGTACTGCCGCAAGGTCCTGATTGATGCCCGCCCCAAGGGATTGCTTCCGGAATGGCTGCGCTTCCTGCGCGGGGTGGTGGACAGCGAGGACCTTCCGCTCAACGTCTCGCGGGAGCGCATGCAGGATTCCACCCTGATGCGGAAGTTGAACAAGGCGTTGACCGGACGCTTCCTCAAGTACCTGGAGGAGGAGTCGGCGCGCGACGCGGCGGGCTACGACGGCTTCTATGCCGAGTATCACCGGTTCCTCAAGGAGGGCATTCTGAGCGATTGGGAGCATCAGGCGGCGCTCGGCCGGCTGCTGCGCTATGAATCCTCGTCCACGGAGCCGGGCAAAAAAACGTCCCTGGCGGACTATGTGAAGCGGATGCCCGCGGAGCAGGCGGCGATTTATTTCCTGCAGGCGCGCGACCGTGCCGCCGCCGAGGCCAGCCCCTATTTCGAGGTGTTCCGCGCGCGCAAGCTGGAGGTGCTGTTCGTCGAGGAACCGGTGGATGAGTTCGTGCTGGACCGCATCCAGGAATTCGAGGGCAAGCCCATCACCGCGGCCGAGAAGGCGGATCTGAAGCTCGACGCGCCGGCATCCGGGGCACTTTCCGAGGCGGACGCGGCATCGCTCGCAGGCTGGCTGAAGTCCACGCTCGGCGAGGCGGTGCATGAAGTCCGGTCGTCCGGGCGGCTGGTGGACAGTCCGGTGGTTGCGGTGGACAGCGACCGGCATCTCACCGGCTCGATGCGACGCATGCTCAAGGCCATGGGACGCGACGAGGGCGCACTCCCCGAGGCCGCGCCGGACCTGGAGTTGAATCCGGCGCATCCGGTGGTGGTGCGGCTGCAGGCGTTGCGCGAACAGGATGCGCCGCTGGCGGAATTGGTCGCCCAACAGCTTCTGGATCAGGCCCGGCTGGCGGCGGGCCGGCTGGAGGACCCGCGCACCATGCTGGCGCGGATGAACACGCTGCTGTCGCGCGTGGTCGGCGCGGAGGCGAAGCGCCAACCCGAAGGATGACTTGGCGCGCGGCGGCCGTGACCGGCTCTCAGGAGGTGTGGGACCGTTGCGCGCAACGGATCAGCCAGACCATTTCCTCGGTGTAAGCCATGGGACGCGGATACGTGATGGCGTCCGTCACATCGCCTGCCAGTGCGCTGTCGGTGAGAAGGCGGGCGGCCTTGTTGGCGAGCACGCAGTCACAGTGACCGATGAGATCCCGCACCAGCAGGCGAAAACTTTCGCCCCGGTTGTCGGGCTCGTCGGCGTCCACATAAGCGGGCATCTGATCGAAATGCAGACGCTCGAGATTCGAGAGATAGCGGGCCTCGCAATCGCCCACCACGATCTCGACTTTGAGTTCGCGTTGGTCGTAGCCCGCGGCCACGACCCAGACCTGCGACCACGGCACCTCGGTGGGGCGGCCTAGGGGATCGTAGATCACCAGGTGCTCCGACGCGCACTGCACGAAATCGAAGAGCTTGGGATTCGGAAGCCGCGGCAGGTCGGACTCGGGAGCGATTTCGATTTCGATCCCTTCGGCCCCGAGGGATTGCTGCAGGAACAGCGCATCCTCCAGGGACAGATCGCGGGCCAGGATTCCGAACGCATCGTCCGCCACAAACTTGGCATCCGCCGGCGTCAGCCCCCGCCCGGTGGCGAACGCCCGCTGCAAGGCCGCCACATCCAGCGGCCCCAGCTTCGTCTGCAACAGGGCGTACCCCATGCGCGGAGCGTGCCTGGACTCCCCTTCGAGTGGAAGCACGACCGGAGGGAATATCGCGACTCTTGGAGGGAAGGGGCGAAGGCGTGGGCCGTAGCCATTCGGATCAACCGCCAAGCCGTAACGATTCGGTTGGAAAGGGGAGCGCCCTCGCCGTCCGCGCAGCGCGTGTGGAGGGGTCACCGTTCAGTTCGCGGTTGCGCGCTGCGGCCGGGGCGAGGGCGCCCCGGCCAACACGCGGGGCGCGTGTGCTCCCCAGGGAATCTGCCGCATCGTTACGGCGAAGGGACGCCAAGGGACGCGAATTTCAGAGGACAACGGCCGTAGCGACGGCGATGGAAATCCACCCCCGGGACGGTGACGCCGCCCCATGTCCTCCGCCCTCCTTTCCACCGCGCTTTTTAGTCGCGTCCCTTGGAGTCCCTTCGCGGTTCTCTTCTGAATGAATCGGTACGTTTATTTCCCCGACGGTTTGCGATGAATCAGGTCCAGAACCCGGTGAACGTCTGGACCCTCGGCGCCATCGGGGGTGAACGCCCGGGCGCAGGTTTCGCAGAGATCCGCGGTCGCTGATTCGCCGTCCAGGATGATGGCGATGTGGAATGTCGCTCCGCTGGCCCCGCATTGGAGGCAGAGGCTTCGGTCGGACTTCATTGCAGGAAGCTTGGCGGACTCTTCCGGGACTGCACGTTGAAATGCCCGGCCCCTCTTGGAAGGGCGACCTCCGCGAGTCCCCAACTTATCCGGCAACGCGTATGGAGTCGCTGCGGGGAATGAAGAAAACGCCGAAGCTTCCGGCGCTTCCCCGCGTGACTTGAGTCCGCGGCCGTCACATCCTGCGGCCCGTCGTTATTGAACATGAGCCGTTCGGACCGTTCGCCAGGGGTCTCCGCGGTGGTTTCCCGTTCCGGACGTTTTTCCGGGGGACCCGCCGCCGAAGTGGCCGCGTTTTCGGAATCCATCAGCTTCGACTGGAGGCTGTGGCGCCACGACATCCGCGGCTCGCTGGCGCATGCGGAGATGCTCGCCGGCATCGGCGTGCTCACCCGGGCAGAGCTGAAGGCGATTCGATCGGGATTCGCCGCCATCACCGCCGAGATCGAGGCCGGCACGTTTGCCTGGGATCCCGCGCTGGAGGATGTGCATATGAACCTGGAGTCCCACCTGACCCGCCGGGTTCCCGCCGGGGCCAAACTGCATACCGGACGCTCCCGGAACGATCAGGTGGCGCTGGATATCCGCCTGTGGCTGCGCGATGAGCTCGGTGCGTTGCGGGAAGAGATCGCCGGACTCCAGCGCACCCTGGTGACCCTGGCGGCGGATCACGCGTCCGTGTGGATCCCCGGCTATACCCACCTCCAGCGCGCCCAGCCGGTGTCCTTCGCGCATCATTGCCTGGCCTATGTGGAGATGCTGGCTCGGGATGACGAGCGGATGGCCGGCGCGCTGGACCGGGTGAATGTGTGTCCGCTCGGGTCCGGCGCGATCGCCGGCAGCACGCTGCCGCTGGATCGGGAATGCGTGGCCGTGTTGCTGGGGTTCACCGATCCGCGGACCGGACGCCCCCGCGTCACCCGCAACTCGATGGATGCCGTGAGCGATCGCGACTTCGCGGTCGAGTTCTGCGCCGCGGCCGCGCTGCTCGCCGTGCATCTCAGCCGGCTGGCGGAGGACGTCATCCTCTGGGCCAGCTCCGAGTTCCACTTCATCCGCATCGCCGACGCCTACACCACCGGCTCTTCGCTGATGCCGCAGAAGAAAAATCCGGACATCGCCGAGCTGACCCGCGGCAAGACAGGGCGTGTGGTGGGCAACTTGATGTCGCTGCTGACCCTGCTGAAGGGTCTGCCGATGACCTACAACCGCGACCTGCAGGAAGACAAGGAACGGCTGTTCGATTCGGCGGACACCGTCCGGGCCTGCGTGCGACTGATGAGCGCCATGCTCGCCCACACCTCGGTGAACGCCGAAGCCTGCGGCGCGGCGGCGTCCGATCCCCTGCTGCTGGCCACCGACCTGGCCGACTATCTGGTGCTTCGCGGAATGCCCTTCCGGGAGGCGCACCACGTCGTCGGCGCGGTGGTAGCCCTGGCCGAGCGCTGCGGGAAGCTGCTCGACGAACTGCCGCTGGAGACCCTGCAATCCGTCTCGAAGCAGTTTGGTCCGGACGTCCGGGACGTCTTCCGTCTCGACCGGGCCATGAAGCGGCGGACCGTGATCGGATCTCCGGGCACCCGCGAAGTGGCCCGGCAGATCGCGGATTGGCGCCGTCGGCTCGGCATGAAGTCGCCAGGACGCCGCGCGAAGCGCCCATGATCGAGGTGTGGGAGGTGGATCTCGCGGCGGCGCCGCTTTCGGACGCCGCCTGCCGGGATCTCCTTTCCCCGGCGGAATCGTCCCGGGCCGACCGGTTTCATTTCGAGCGGGACCGGACCCGATTCCTGCGCCGGCGGGCGGCCCGCCGTTTGTGGCTTTCTGCGAGATTGGGCCTGCCGGGATCCGGGATCCGCTTTGCGGAGAACTCCCACGGCAAGCCGCGCGTGGTGGGAGCGCCCGCGGGATTTCAGTTCAATGCGTCGGCCTCGGGAGATCGCGCGTTGCTGGCCGCGGTCGCTTCCGGAGACGTGGGGGTGGACCTGGAACAATGGCGTCCGCTGGAGCCCGATCTGGAGTCGATGATCTCACGACTGGCCCCCGGGGAACGCCGGATTCTGGCGGCACTGTCCTCCGCCGAACGCCACCGGCTCTTCTTCGAATGCTGGGCGCGCAAGGAGGCGCTGGCGAAGGCGGCGGGACTCGGATTGTGCCTGCCTCTCGAGGACTTCGAAGTGCCGATGTCCGCCCAGGTCAGCGGCGGCGAGGTCCGATGGTCCGGGGATCCGGTTCCCGGGCGCCGGTGGCGTGTCACGTCGCTGGCGCTGGGAGAAGGCTGGTCCGCCGCGGTGGTTTCCGACCGGGAGAGTGCGGTTCAGGTACAGCCGTTTCTTTGGTAGGTACGAAGTCTCCCGTTCAGTCCGAGCGGGGGAGACTCCGAACAGACCGTCAAAGGGACACGAGGCTCTGGAATCCGCCGTAGGCCATGCGTTTGCAATCCACGACCCCTTTGGTTTCGTCGCACATGGCGGCCATTCGCGGATCGGCCATGATCTTCTTGTTCGCGGCATCGCGATGCCGGCGCGATTTGAAGACGGCATAGGAGAACAGCACGATTTCGTCGGGCCGCGCCTTGATCAGCTTTGGGAACGGGATCATGGACGGCGCCGCGGGGTCTTCGAGCACGCATTCGCGGTATTCGAGGGCGCCGTGATCCCGCCAGACCTTCCCCGCCTTGGTGGCCAGCCGTTTGTAGTCGGCGAGCTTGTCCTTCGGGATGGTAAGTACGAATCCGTCAATGTAGTGGGCCATGGTGGCTATGAGTTACTTCGCCGCCGGGCGTTTGACAACGCGCATCCGGACGCCGGCCGACGCTCGAAAAGACCACCGAGGTGCGGCGGCATAGAGAGGGAAGGCATCGCGGACTTGGGCTGCGCGGCAAATGACGCGCATGTTGGCTGCGGCTCCGCCGCGCTGCGCCTTTGCGATCCCCCCTCCTTTCCGCGTTTCCCTGCCCGCATCACGCCAGGACGCCTCGCCGCTCCGACTCCTCCAGGAGGCGCCAGGTGCCGGGTGGGAGGTCTCCCAGGGACAGGCCTCCGATTTGCACCCGAATCAGTCGCAGGGTGGGATGGCCCACGGCCGCCGTCATGCGCCGCACCTGCCGGTTCTTTCCCTCGGTCAATTCGAGGGCAATCCAGCAGTCCGGGACATTCTTCCGGAACCGGATCGGCGGGTTCCGGGGCGCGATTTCGGGCTGCGGACAGAGCCGCCAAGCCCGGGCCGGACGCGTGCGATGTCCCTGAATCGTCACGCCGCGGGACATTTGTGCGAGGGCCTGGTCGGACGGCACGCGTTCCACCTGCACCCAGTAGGTGCGTGGGTGCCCGCGCCCGGGATCGAGCAACCGGGAGTTGAGCCCCGGCTCGTCGCTGAGCAGCAGCAATCCCTCGGAGTCGGCGTCCAGACGCCCCAGCGGATACACCCCCGCGGGAAAGCCGAAGCCGGACAGCGTGGCGTTTGGCGAGCCGTCGGGTGTGAACTGCGACAGCACTCCGAATGGCTTGTGAAACGCCAGCAGCACCGGGGTATTGCAGCAGGATCCTCCGGCAAGACCAAGGGCCCGCATCGTGGCGTTGCCTGTCCATCGCCGGGTTGCGGAACTGGGTTCCTGCGATAGCCTTGCCGCCCATGGCAAAGGAGCTCGAACTGTCCCTCAAACCCGGCGATCCCGCGCCCGGATTCACCGCGTCCGCCACCGACGGCTCGCAGGTGTCGCTGTCCGATTTCTCCGGCAAGCCGGTGGTGCTGTACTTCTATCCCAAGGACGACACGCCGGGGTGCACCAAGGAGGCCTGCGGTTTCCGCGATGTGTACCGCCTGATCCAGAAACAGGGCGCGGTGGTGCTGGGGGTCAGCGTGGATTCCGAGAAGGCGCACCGGAAGTTCACCGAGAAGTTTCAATTGCCCTTTCTCCTGCTGGCGGACACCGACCACCGGATCGTCTCGGCCTACGGTGTCTGGGGCGAGAAAGTGTTCATGGGCCGGAAGTACTTCGGCACGCACCGGGTGACCTTTCTCATCGGTCCGGACGGACGCATCGCCCGGATCTGGCCCAAGGTGAAGCCCGAGGATCACCCCGACGAGGTGCTGGCCGCGCTGAAGGAGCGGTGACGCGCGCCCGCAGCCCATGCGGAGATTGCGAAACAAATTCAGGCCTCCTTTGACAGCTTCCCCGCTTCATTCCTAACCTCCTGCGTTCGCAGCGAGTCACATCAACATCCTCTGAAACTATGCCTATCGCCGTCGGATCCAAAGCCCCGGACTTCACCCTGAAGCGCAAGACCGCCGAAGGTCTCGTGGACGTCACGCTCTCCCACAATTTCGGAAAGCAGAACACCGTGCTGCTCTTCTTCCCGCTGGCCTTCACGGGCGTCTGCACGCAGGAACTGTGTGACATCACCGCCGGCCTGTCGCAGTACAGCGCGCTCAACGCCGAGGTGATCGCCGTGAGCGTGGACAGCCCATTCGCCCAGGAGGCCTGGGCCAACCAGCACAAGATCGCCATCCCGGTGGTCAGCGACCTCAACAAGACGGTGACCCGGGCCTACGATGTGGTGTTCCCGAATCTCGCCGGCGTCGGGGATACCTCGGCCCGCGCGGCGTTCGTGATTGATCGCAACGGCGTGGTCCAATACGCCGAGCAGACGCCGACTCCCAAGGACCTGCCCCATTTCGAGGCGGTGAAGGCGACTCTCGCTCAGCTCAAGTAATCCAAGTTTCCCGGGATCTCAGGAATCCTGAGACTCACGCCAGGGACGCAAAGAGGCAGAAGAGGAATTGCCATCGCTCGTTCCTTTGCATCCCTGGCGTGAAACCATTTTCGCGAGTGGCTGCGAGCGACTCAACGCCGCCGGCGTGAGGCGAAAGGAGGTCAGCGGCCGGCCGGCCAGGCCAGGGGGATTAGTTCCCGGACCGCGCTGTGGAGGAGGTAGGCGGTGTCGGGACCGGCGGAATTGACCTCGCCGTAGGGCGCGTGGTCACCGCCATAGAGGTATGGCGGCCGGGTGTCCCACTCCGACTTGGGGATGATGTAGCCGATCTCGTCGTTGGCCAGGCCGAACAGGAATTTCACCCGGCCGGGCATCAATTCCCGGATCGGCGGCACTTCCAGCGGCTCGATGTCAAAGTCGCCGCCGGGCGCGCGTACCACCCCGCCATTGACCAGTTCCGGATAGATTTCGCCCGGAATGCAGGCCACCGAGGCATCCCCAATACGCAGCATGGCCACCTCCGTGCGGATGTGCATCCAGGGGCTGTGTCCGCGATCGAGCAGGCCGAGCATCCCGGCGAGGACGAAATTCCGGTTGTCGAGCGGGACCCGGAGAGTCCGCGCCTGCACGGCGAGCGGCACGAGGACCGTGGCCGCGGAGGGATCGCCGGGCACGGCGTCGAGAAGGCGTTGCACCAACTGATGGCCCAGCGCCCGGGTCTTTTCGTGGGACGGCTTGGAAAAGTCCTCGTTGAGAAAGGGGTCCCGGACCGTCACCGACGGCGAGGTGGTCATCAGGCCGCCGACGGCTCCGTTGACGAAGACGTGGGTGCCGCCCAGACCGGGCCTCCGGACGTTGTCCCCATACCGGATGCCCCGCTCCAACCCGTCGCGGATCACCCCGCAGAAGTCGGCGGTGATCTCCGTGTTCCGGGACCAGGGGGTCTCCGGATGATTGGCCCATCCGACGATCGAGCCGAGCACCGCGCCCGTCCCGGGATCCCGGAACAGCATCCAGCGAAGATCCGGGTCATAGACCAGCGGCTTGCGCGAGTCGGTCAGCAGGCCAGCCGGATCCACGGGCACCTCCAGAAGGGTCATCGAGGCGGGCTGAAGGGTGGTCACGGCATTGGACAGCGCGGCGACGCAGCCCGTCAGGACCCGGTCCCGGTAGGCGGAGTCCACCCCGCTGTGGAAGGGGTCCGGGCCCCAGAGGCCCATCAGGTCCGGTGTGCTGTGATTGTGGGTGGCGCAGAGCACCACGTAGTCCAGCCGAAGGGATTCCGGGAGTTGCTGCCGCATGCGGATCACGTCGTCGTGAAAGATTCCGATGGAATCCACAGCCACCAGCCCCAGCCGCGTCGTTCCGTCATCCAGCACGGCGGCCAGGGTGAACAGGTCGTCGTGGATTCCGGTGGCGGCTCGGCCCTGGTCGAATCCGGCGATCCATACCGGCCGCTCTCCGGCGCCGACCGCCGGCGTGATGTTGGCGCGGCCGAATCCGACCCGAAGCGGCGCCGCGTTGGTGGTCACCCGCTGCACCGAGACCTCGTATCCGGGAAAGCGGTCCCGAAACACCCAGGCCGCGCGCGCCAGCAGCAGAACGATCGCCAACAGCAGCAGGACCGCCAGACCCAGGAGGGCCTGGACGAAGAATCGCGCGACGGGGGATTTCATGCGGCCGCGGCCAGTGAAGCCGCTTCGCCGCCGGATGTCATCTCCAGCGGAGGTTCAGGGCGCGCCCAGCACCTCATCCATCGCGCGGTAGGCCTGCTCCCGCGCTTCCGGCGGAAACCGATGGCCGGTGGCCGGATGCTCCACGCGCAGATCCGGCAACACACCGGACCGGACCGCCAGCGCCCGGGCCTCTTCCGCCACGCGGTCCACGCTGCGCCAGCGGAAATTGTCGTCGTTCACCGGGGCAAAGATCAGGACCCGGCGGGGGGCGATGGCCGCCAGCACTTGGGGAAAGTCAAAAGGGATTTCGCCCAGCCGCCCCCGGTATTCCGCAAGGCGAGGCATGTACCGCTCCTGGCACCACCCCTTGCCCGGACGCCAGACCTCCGGATTGCCGTCATAGTAATCCCGAAAAGAATCCAGGCCGCAGCTCGACACCACTACGCGGATCCGCGGATCCCAGGCGGCCGTGAACACGCCGTTGTGTCCTCCGAGGGAATGTCCGATGCACCCAAAGCCGTTGGTGCGCACCCAGGGAAGCGATTCCAGAACGTCCAGACCGCGCCGGTTGTCCCATATCGCCTTCATGGTGCCGCTGACGTAGCCCAGGCCGCGGAGGTCCGGGGCGTAATCCGCGAGGTGGGGATACGGCGGGGCCAGCACCACATAGCCGCGCCGGGCCAGCTCGAGTCCGTACTCGTCATCGGGGGATTGGCCCAGGCCCACCACCACCTTGCGCCCGGCCGGATGCGTCTGATGCAGCGCGAGCACTCCGGGGAATCGGCGTTCCGGCGCGCCGTGGCGAACCGCCGACGGCAGCAGCAGGTAGGCGGGCACTCGGGATCCCGGCTCGCTTTGATACGTGATCTCCCGGCGGATGACGCCTCCGGATTCCGATTCGCCTTCGATCCGGACGTCCAGGGGACACCGTTTCTCTCCGTCGGGCATCGGTCCCATGATGGAAGCCATGGCATCGAGATAGGGCCGCCGGCGGGCTTCGGAATCCGCATCGGATGCGAAGGCGTCCGGTCCGCGGCTCAACGCCAGGACGCTCAAGAGAAAAAGCCGCCGGCCGACCCACGCAATGAAGCCCTCCGCGCGGAGAATAGTGCCGTCAGACCTCAGAAAACGCCTTTTCCTCTTGGGAAGGTCCCCATAGCGTGCCGTGATGCGGCGCCGCCACGGCGCTGCAAATGCAGCCCCCTTGCTCATGAAACCGCCTGCACACCCTTCGCGTCGTGATTTTCTGGCCGGCCTGACCGCGGCCGCGGTGCTAATCGCCGGATGCAGCCCTTCGGGCGGCGGCGATTCCGGCAGCGGGCCGATCAAGGTGGGCGAGTTCGCCTCGCTGACCGGCAGCGAGGCCGCGTTTGGCAATGCCTCCCACAACGGAACCGCGCTCGCGATCGAGGAGATCAACAAGGCGGGCGGCGTGCTGGGACGTCCGATCGAACTGCTCACTGAGGACAACCAATCCAAACAGGGCGAGTCGGTCACCATCGTCAAGAAGTTCCTCAGCCGCGATGGCGTGGTGGCGGTGCTGGGCGAGGTGGCTTCCGGACGCTCCCTGGAGGCCGCCCCGGTCTGCCAGGAGGCCAAGATCCCCATGGTGTCGCCCTCGTCCACCAATCCGAGGGTGACCGAGGTGGGGGACTACATCTTCCGGGTCTGCTTCATTGACCCGTTCCAGGGCGGCCTGCTGGCCGACTTCGCCAAGCGCACGCTGAAGGCCCGCCGGGTGGCGGTGCTGTCCGACGTCGCCGCGCCCTATAGCACCGGGCTGGCGGAGTATTTCCAGAAGGCGTTCCTCGCCGGCGGCGGCGAGATCGTGGCGGAGCAGAAATACGCGAGCAAGGACAAGGACTTCCGCGCGCAGCTTACCGCGATCAAGGCGGCGGATCCCGACGCCCTGTTCGTTCCGGGGTATTACACCGAGGCCGGGCTGATCGCCGCGCAGGCCCGGCAACTGGGAATCACCATCCCCATCTTCGGCGGCGACGGCTGGGAGGCTCCAGAGTTGATCCAGATCGCCGGCTCGGCGCTGGAGAACACGTATTATTCCACCCACTATTCCTCCGAGGCGGCCGACCCGCAGGTCCAGGCCTTCGTCAAGGCTTACCAGGCGAAGTATAATGGGCAGACTCCCGACGCCATGGCGGCCCTCGGATACGATTCCGCCAAGGTCCTGGCGGATGCCATCCAGCGGGCGGGAACCACGGAACCCTCCAAGCTGCGTGACGCGCTGGCGTCCACTCGGGACTTCTCATGCGTCACCGGCAAGACCACGCTGGATGCGGGCCGCAACGCCTCCAAGAGCGCGGTCATCCTCACGGTGAAGGACGGGAAGTTCAAATACGTGGAGACCATCCAGCCTTGAGCGGGGACGCCTTCTCCTGGATGCCTCCGGGCTGAACCGCGGCTGACCGAGACCGGATCCCGTGACGGAATTCCTCCAGCAACTGATCAACGGGATCTCCCTCGGCGCCATCTACGCGCTCATCGCCCTCGGATACACCATGGTGTACGGGGTGCTTCGGTTCATTAATTTCGCCCACAGCGACGTCTTCATGGTGGGCGCCTATTTCGGATTCTACCTCGCCCCACGCGTGGGCGCCGGCCGTCTCGGCGGGGGGCTGTTGGTCCTGGCCGCAGCGATGGCTGGATGCGCTGTGCTGGGAACGCAGATCGAGCGGTTTGCCTACCGTCCCCTAAGGAGACCCACCCGGTTGTCGCTGGCCCAGGTCCTCGGCTGGTGTGGCGGGGCGGGGGCCGGGTGGTTCCTCGTCCCGCTGTTGATCCGGCGAGTCCCAGCCCTGGCCGGTTGGATGGACGGGTACGCTCCGGTGGCCAAGTTTCTCGCGGCGTGGGCCGGCGCGGAACTCGGATATCGCGCGGCGCAGCGGTGGTTCGGCAGCCTTCCGATCCTGCGTGCCGCGGTGCTCAACTCCAAGGGTGGCGCGGCCACCTTGACGGTGCTCATCACCGCCATCGGCATGTCGCTGTTCCTTCAAAATCTCGGGCAGAAGATCTTTGGCGCCAATCCGAAGCCGTTTCCCCAGCCGTTTCCAGTCACCCAGTTCCACTTCGCCGGGCTCACGGTGTCCAGCAACCAGGTGGTCGTCCTGCTGGTCACGCTGATCCTGCTGGGGGCGCTGCATTACGTGGTGAATCACACCCGGACCGGGACCGCCATGCGGGCCGTGTCCTTCAACGCCACTGCGGCCTCGCTGGTGGGCATCCACAACGACCGCATCATCGCCTTTACCTTCGCCCTCGGCTCCGCGCTCGCCGGCGCCGGAGGCATCCTGTACGCGATGAATTACCCGAGCATTGATCCGCTCATGGGCACCCTCCCCGGGCTCAAGGCCTTTGTCGCCGCCGTGCTCGGCGGCATCGGCAATCTGCCGGGCGCGGCGCTCGGCGGCCTCCTGATCGGGCTGGTGGAGACCCTGGTTTCCGGAACCCGCATGTCCACCTTCCGCGACGCCATCGCCTTTGCCATCCTGATTGGCATTCTCCTCTTCCGTCCGGCGGGCCTGCTGGGGCGCCTTCGCGTGGAAAAGGTCTGACGCCGGATCGGACTCAGGAAAACCGGTGCTCCGGAAAACGGTCGCGGATCATCTGCCGCAAGTGAGCGACGTGCTCCGGCGGATGCAGGTCCCGGGCGGCGCGGCGTTCCAGGGCGTCCAACAGCTCCAGCCAGTCGCTCAGCGGCGGATGCGGTAGTTCCTCCCACTCGACATCTCGGCCCTTGCGGCGCGGACGCTGGTAGAATCGCCATTCGCGGCCGACCCGTTGGGCAAAGACGTGCCGCTTGACGCCGTCCTCTCCCGGCGTGGTCCATCCGATTTCTGACTTGGCGCCCATGCGGGAATCCGGTGCGGGGGGATTACTCCTCCGGAAGGTCCACCGCGGCCACGGCCATTGCGGCGATGCCCTCCTCGCGTCCGATGAACCCCAACCGCTCGTTGGTGGTGGCCTTCACCCCGATCTTCCGGAGGTCCACGCCGAGCGCGGCGGCGAGGTTTCGTTTCATCGGCTCGAGGTGGGGAAAGATTTTCGGACGCTCCGCGGCGAGGGAGGCGTCAATGTTGACGATGCGTCCGCCCCGCGCCCGAACCCGCCGGGCCGCCTCCTCCAGGAAAATCCGGCTCGGCGCATCCTTCCAGGAGGGATCCGTGTTGGGAAACAGGTGGCCGATATCCACCTCCCCAAGGGCGCCCAGCACGGCGTCGGTGATGGCGTGGATCAGCACGTCGGCGTCGGAATGCCCAAGCAGGCCCCTGGCATGCGGAATCTCCACACCGCCGAGCACCAGCCGGCGCCCTTCGACGAGCGGATGAACATCGTATCCGATTCCCACATGCACCATGGCGTGAGGCTACTGGAGTTCCAGGGCGGGACGCCAGCCATCGCGGCATTCTTCCCCGCGGGAGGCGCGGGCAGGACGGGTCCGTTCAAAGGGCATCCGGTTCCCGGCGCTGTCTTCGACCTGCCCGCTCACCCCCGGGGACCCCCGCCCAACCCTCCTCACGCGCCGTCGAAGTACCGCACGGAGTCGGCGCCGGATAGAACGTGCCCCAGCTTGCGGCTTACCTGCTCGATCTGCGGCTCCTGGATCATTGTGTAGTGATCCCCGGGGACCATTTCGATGCTCAGGCCGCCGCCGGCCAGTTCCCGCCAACCCAGGTCCTTCGGTCCCCAGCCATACTCGGACTTGAACACGGTGATGCGCCCGGGGAAGGGACGCGGATGATAGCCCGCCATGGCCCGGTTGTACGTGTCGCCGATGTAGAAGCTCCGCAAGCGGGCCGGGACGCGCCGTCCGCGCCGCAGAAAGGCCTGGATCATGAGGCGCTTCAGCGGCTTCCAAACCGGCTGGTAGAACCGCCACTCCAGCTTCATGGCTTCCGAGTGCATCCCGGGGGCATAGGTGTCCAGCATGATCAACAGCGGCACCGAATCCCCCATGGCGACCAGTTGTTGCGCCATCTCAAAGGCGGCGACTCCGCCGAAGGAATAACCGCAGAGCAGATAGGGGCCCTGCGGGTGCGCCTCCTTGATCTGCCGGACGTAGGAGGCGGCGATGGATTCCACGGTCCGGAGACGGATCTCATCCCCCTCCTGTCCCTGATGCTGGAAGGCGTAGAAGGGCCGGGTCGCGCCGAGGGAGCGCGGAATGAAATAGTTGGCCTGGTCGCCGTGGACGCAGAACAGGGGCAGTCCGGGACCTTCCGGCTGCAGCAGCACCAGGTTCGGCCATTTCGGACGGGGGGTGTTCTGGCGCAACACGCCGGCGAGACGCGACACGGTGGGCGCCTCGTACAGGGTCTCCAATGGCAGGGCGCGCCCGTATTGCTGGTCCACCTGCGAAAGCAACTGGATGGCGATCATCGAATGCCCGCCCAGGTCGAAGAAATCGTCGTGAATGCTGATGCGCTGGCGCCCCAGGAGCTTCTCCCAGAGGGCGGTCAGCCCGCGTTCCAATTCGTCCCGCGGCGCCTCATAGCGCGCGGGGCCGGGCCCCGACTGCGAACCCGGCGCCGGCAGGGCCTGGCGGTCCAGCTTGCCGTTCGGCGTGAGCGGAAATTCGGGCACCACCAGAAACGCCGTCGGCACCATGTGCGAGGGCAGCCGTTCCCCCAGATGATTCCGCACCCGGGCAATGAACGTTTCACGCGCCTCCGGATCGGCGCAAATCGCGGCATCCCTCGGCACCAGGTAACCCACGAGTTGCCTTTCGCCGCCCTCGCCGCGCATTTCCGCCACGCGCTCCTTCACGTCCGGCAGATCGTCCAGCGCGCTCTCGATCTCGCCCAACTCGACGCGGAACCCGCGCTCCTTCACCTGGCGGTCGGCGCGACCCAGAAACTCCAGCGTGCCGTCGGGCAGCCATCGGACCAGGTCGCCGGTCCGGTACATCCGCGCCCCTGGGCGTCCGGCAAACGGATCCAGCAGAAACCGTTCGGAGGTCAGATCCTGGCGGTTCCAATAGCCCAGGGCGACGCCGTCGCCGCCCGCGTACAGTTCCCCTTTGCGTCCGACCGCCACCGGCTGCTGCGCGGAATCCAGCACATACACCCGGGTGTTGCTGATGGGACGTCCGATCGGCACCGAGGCGCCGGCCGGCGGCTCGTCCCGCAGCACATGGCAGCAGGTGAAGGTGGTGTTCTCGGTCGGGCCGTAGCCGTTGACCAGCACGCCGGGACCGAGCGCCTTGAGCGCCTTGCGGACGTGCGGGACGCTCAGGACGTCGCCTCCCGCCAGCAGATGCTTCAGGCCGCGCAGAGCTTCGAGGTGACGGTCCACCATCAGGTTGAACAGTCCGGAGGTGAACCAGACGGTGGTGACCTGGTGGGTCCGGATGGTGTCCACGATCTCTTGCAGCGTCGGACGGGGCTGCGCCTGCAGCACCAGCCGGGCGCCGTTGAGCAGCGCGCCCCAGATCTCCAGCGTGGACGCGTCGAAGGAGAGGTTGGAGACCTGGAGGAAGGTGAGTTCGGGTCCGAACGGCAGGAAGTTCTGGGAACGCACGAGCCGCACAATGGCCCGGTGGGGCACCACGACCCCCTTGGGAGTTCCGGTACTCCCCGAGGTGTACATGAGGTACGCGGGGGCGTCGGCCGGAACCGACGGCATCGGAACCGAAGGGGCCGGGGATGGATCCGGGGCCTCCGGAAGGAGGATCCGGGCGTCGTGTTCCGGCAGCCGGTCCCGGAGATGCTCCTGGGTGAGCAGCACCGAGACCCGGGTGTCCTCCAGCATGAACTGAAGCCGCCGGGCCGGATAGGTGGGATCAAACGGCACGAAGCAGCCGCCGCATCGCAGAATGGCCAGCAGGGACACCGCCAGCCCGAAGCTTCGCTCGAAACACACTCCCACCGGGTCTCCGGGCTTCACTCCCAGAGCCACCAGGCGCGCGCTGAGCTGGTGGACCCGCTGCTGGAGCGTCCGGTAGTCCATCCGTTCCCCGCCGAGTTCCAAGGCAATCCGGCTGCCATGCTGCGCCGCGACCTCGTCAAACAGGTCGCCGATGGCCTTGTCGCGGGGATACGGTGTCTCCGTGCCGGTCCATGCGGCGGGCGGCCGTTGCGGGGCGCCTTGCAGCGGTCCCTCGCCGAGCAATTCGTCCATCGGCGCCTCCGGGGCCCGGGCGATGCGCTCCGCCAGCCGCATCAGCTCCTTCATCCACGCCCGCACCGTGTTCTCCTCGAACAGCTCCGACTTGTAGCTCCATTCCAGCACCAGGTGCCGGTCGTTGCCGGTGGCGTTGAGGAAGAGGTCGAAATTCTCGAAGCGGCGCGGATTGCTCAGGACGCGGTGTTCGAGGCCGTCGAAGCGGACGCCGTCGTCCAAGTTCGTGTCCACGTTGAACACCACCGGCACGAGGGGCACCCGGCCCGGCTCGCGCGGCACCCGGAGCCGCCGGACGAGGGTTCCGAAGGTGTACCGCTGGTGGTCGTAGGCGTCGAGCAGGGCGGTGCGCCGCTCCTTGAGGTACTCGAGAAAGGTCCGGTCCCCATCCACATGGGTCCGCAGCGCCAGCAGGTTCACGCAGTGGCCGACCAGATGCTTCATTCCCAGGTCCGCCTGGCCCGCCGCCGGCAGCCCCACGACGAGGTCCTGCGCGCCGGTGAGCTTGTGGAGCAGCAGCTCGTAGGTGGCGAGCAGAATGGTGACGAAGCTGGCGTCGGCTCGCGTGGCCGTCTCGCGCAGCCCGCGCACCCACTCCGGCGGCAGCTCGACGTCGAGTCGGTGCCCGGCGAAGGTGTGGTGGCCCGTCCGCGCATGATCCGTGGGGAGATTCATCCGCGGCAGCGGACCCTCGAAGCGATCCAGCCAGTAGCGCTCCACGGCCGCGTATTCCGGACTCGCCGCAAACTGCAGCACCGCCGAGGCGTATTCGCTGAAGGGCACCGCCGGCGGCAGCGCCGGCACCGCCCCCTGGCGGATCGCCGTGTACAGCACCGACAGCTCGGCCAGCAGGATGCTGAAGCTCCAGCCGTCGCAGATCACATGATGCGCGGTGAGACGCAGCCAATGGCGCTCGGGCTCCAGCCGGATGAGACGCACCCGCAGCAGCGGACCCGTCCGCAGGTCGAAGGGCGTGGTCATGTCGGCATCCGCCACCGCCGCCAGCTCCCGGTCCCGGCCGGCTTCGTTCAATCCCGACAGGTCCAGGAAAATCAGATCCGGCGTGTTGCCGCGCGACACGATCATCTGCAGGTCGTTCGCGCTCAGGGTGGACCGCAGGGATTCATGCCGCTCCACCACCAGCCGTACGGCCTGTTCCAAGGCCGCGCGATCCAGGGCGCCGGCCAGCTCCAGGGTGATGCTCTCGTTGTACGAGCAGGAAGCCTCCACCCCCATCTCGGACGCCGCGAGCACCTCCCGCTGGGCCTCGGTCGTCGGAATCGTGCAGGCAATCTCCGGCCCGACAAACGGGTCGAAATCAACGGGTTGTTCCTGTTTCTCCGGTGGCGGGCCCATGGGAATCAGCGAGGTCCGGGACTTGTCCACGGAACCAGGGGAGCATTTGGATGGCCTCTCAGTTTTGAGAGACCTTCCACCGCAACCGCAACTGCAACCACCATCGAGAAACGTTTCAGGACCAGACCTCCGGCACCACGGGATGAACCCTCCGAAGAGAGCCCCTCCGCCAATGAACCCCGGTAGGTAAAACCGGGCCGCCCAGGAACGTCAATGTTCCTCGGGATTCACCCTCAGGTACTTGCCGGCCCGCTGCGGATCGGGAACGAACCAGGCAGGCTCGCCCTTCGGAGTCCGGCCCAGCCGAGCGCCCGGGACCGGCGGCTGGTCGGCCCGGATCACCCGTTCCGCCGGAGCCGGAGCTGAGGATGGAGCCGGGGTGCTCGCCGGCGCGGCCGTGGTGTCGGGTCCGCCCAGAGTCCGGTTCACCGGCTCCAGCACATGGCTGCGGTCCGGAAGGAACCCCGCCGCCTTCAACTCCCGGACCGTGGCGCCGATGCAGGCGACCAGCCGGTCCATGTCGGCCGCAGTATGCGCGGTGGTCGTGAAGCAGGGGAAGCCGTCCCAGATGTGGATGCCCTTCTCGCGCATGGCCAGGAAGAACAGCTCGATGTAGGGCACGGACTCGTCGTACTTGACCTTCCAGCAACTGCCGAAGTTCACGAACCAGTAGGGGACGTTCTCGCGGCGGAAGATGGCATTGGCCCGCTCCCGGAGGTTCTCCGTCATGGCATTGAGCCGTTCCTGGAGGTCCGGATGCGACTGCATCCACCGGAGCGATGCCCGGGCGGCGGCCAGCGCCAGGGGATGCCGCACGAAGGTCCCGGCGAAATAGGTCACCGGCGACTCCGGCACGCTGGCGTCGCCGAACTCCCAGAAGCCGCCGTCCAGGGCGTCCATCCAGTGCGCGTCCCCGCACATGGCGCCGATGGGCATGCCGCCGCCGATCACCTTGCCGTAGGTGGCGATGTCGGCCCGGATGCCGAACAGGGCCTGCGCGCCGCCCGGATGCATGCGGAACCCGGTGATCACCTCGTCGAAGATCAGCGCCGCCCCGTGCTGCCGAGTGATCGCCCGCACCTCCTGGAGGAAGTCCACCGGACGCCACTCCAGCCGCCGGCTCTGCACCGGCTCGCAGAGCACCGCGGCCGCCTCGCCGCAGCGCCGGCGGATGATCTCCAGGGACTCCGGGGTGCCGTAGTCCAGGATGAGGATGTTGTGCACGGCCTCCGGCAGGATGCCCGGCGCAGCCGGATAGCTCCGTCCGCTGCGGCTGCCGCGGACGATGACCTCGTCGTTGATGCCGTGATAGCTGCCGCTGAAGGCGATCACGAGGCTGCGTCCGGTCACCGTGCGCGCCATGCGCAGCGCGCCCAGCACGGCCTCGGACCCCGTGTTGCACACCGCCGCGCGTTCGTGGCCGGTGAATTCGCACAGCAGCCGGGTCACTTCGCCCGCCAGCGGATGCATCGGGCCGATCTCGATGCCGGTGTCGAGCTGATGGTGGCACGCCTCTTTGATGAAGTCGGGCATGTAGCCGAACAGCGAGCTGCCAAAGCCATTGAGCACGTCCAGGTACTCATTGCCGTCCAGGTCCCACAGCGTGCTGCCCGCGCTGCGCTCGACCACCGGCTGGTAGATCAATTCCTTGAGCTGCGGCTTGAAGCCCGTCACCACGCGCGGATCGGCCATGTGACGCCGGTTCGCCTGCGTGAAGGCCTTGCTCTTCGCCGTCTTCCGGGTGTAGCGGCGGGTGAAGTCGTCCAGCCAGGCGCGCTGCGAAGGCGTCAGGTCGTCCGTCCGCTCCCGCACGATCCGGGCCTGCGCGCCGAAGGCTTTCTTCAGCTCCGGCGCGTCTTCCAAGGCGCCCGGCCCCGGCGCGGCGGCGGGCGCAGCGGACGCCGCCGCAGGGGCCGCGCCTTCCCTGGCATGCGGCAGGAGGAACTCGGCCAGCCGGTCGAGGTTGGCGTACTCCTCGTTCAACTGCCGGAAGGTGATCTTGACCCCGAACTTTTTGGTCAGCGTGGTGGCGATCTGGGTCAGGAAAAGGGAGTCGAGCCCCAACTGGACAAAGGTGTCCGAGGCGGAAGCGGTGGTCAGATCGAGTCCGCTCGAGCTCTCCAGCAATTCCTTGATGCGCCCGATGAGACGCTCCTTGGGCGTCCCCATGGGGACCATCTCGGGCGCGGACACCGCAGGAATCGCCGCCGCCTGCGGACCTGCCGCCGCGGCGGGGCGGACGGCATCCACCCAGTGGCGCACGCGCTCGAAGGCATAGGTGGGCAGCGAGATTCGGCGGCGCTGTTCCCCTTCATAGAAACGGGACCAGTCCACCTCGATGCCGCTCTGCCACAGCGCGCCCACCGCCTTCAGCAGTGCGGCCAGCTCGACGCCTCCACCCGCTTGATCGCCCAGCGACGCCACCGCGACCTGGCGCCTCGGATCCGCGCTTTGCTGGCGGGCCAGGGTGGTCGCGGTCGCCCGGGGACCCGCCTCCAGCAGGACTCGCGGGCTGTCAGTCCACACAAAGCGCACCGCCGGACCGAACTGCACGGTGGCGCGCAAATGCCGGCTCCAGTAGTCGGGCGAGGTCGCCTCCGCATCCTTCAGCCACGTGGCCGTCACCGTGCTGACCACTGGAATCCGGGGCGGCCGCAGCGTGAGGCCGGCGACCACTTCGCGGAAGGGCTCCCTTACCGCGTCCATCATCGGACTGTGGAAGGCATGGGACGTCACCAGCCGGCGGCACACCACGCCTTCCGCTTCCAGGGCGGACTGAAGTTGCGCCATCGGCGCCTCGGGTCCGCTGGCCACGCAAAGTTGCGGCCCGTTGATCGCGGCCAGATCGCATCCGGCGGGGAGCCGGCGGCGCACTTCCTCTTCGGACAGCCGCACGCTGACCATCGCCCCCGGCGGCTGGGCCTGCATGAGACGTCCACGCGCGGCCACCATGCGCACCGCATCCTCCAGCGACAGCACGCCGGCGAGATGGCAGGCGCTGATCTCGCCGATACTGTGGCCCAGCATCGCCCCCGGCTGGATTCCCCAGTGCATCCACAGCCGCGCCAGCGCGACATGCATCGTGAACAGCGCCGACTGGGTATAGACAGTCTGGCGAAGCATCTCGGCGGCGGCCTCCTCCCCGCCGGGAGCGGGAAAGAGCACGGCGCGGAAATCCGTGGCCAGGGCCTGGGAGAAGAGATCGCAGATCCGGTCGAACTCAGCCGCGAACACCGGCTCCCGTTCATGGAGATCCCGGCCCATGTTCACATACTGGGCCCCTTGGCCCGGAAACAGGAACGCCACCCCGGGCGCCGCCTCGGTCAACTCGCGCGTGGCCACCCGGTCCGGAGACCGCTCCGACAGCGCCGCGATGGCCTCGCTCACCGATCCGGCGACCACGGCGCGGCGGTGCGGAAAATGGCGGCGTCCGGTCTGGAGCGTGAACGCGGCGTCCGCCAGCGAGGCCTCCGGATGCGCCGCCAGCCAGTCCCGAAGACGGTCGGTCATGGCCTCCAGCGAGCCCCGGCTCCGGGCGCTCAGCAGCAGCAACTGGCGGTCGCGGGAGGGTCCGAACGGCGGCAAGAGCGGCGGCTCGGAGACCACCACGTGCACGTTGGTGCCGCCGACGCCAAAGGAGGACACCCCGGCATGACGGGGACGCTCGGTGCGCGGCCAGGGCTGGTTGGTTGCGGCGACCCGGAACGGGCTGGCGGCGAAGTCAATCGCCGGATTGGGCCGCTCGAATCCCAGGGTCGCCGGAATCACCCCCTCGCGCAGCGCCAGCGCGGTTTTGATCAAGCCCGCCACGCCGGCCGCCGCGGTGAGATGGCCGAGGTTGCTCTTGATGGACCCGAGGGCGCAGTGGGGTCCGGTCCCCGACGCAGGGCGCCCCTGCCGGAATGCCAGGGTCAGGGCCTCGACCTCGATGGGATCTCCCACCGGGGTGGCTGTGCCGTGCGCCTCGACGTAGGTGATGTCATCCGGCGACACCCCGGCGTCGGCCTGCGCCAGTGCGATGACCTCGGCCTGTCCGCGCACGCTGGGCGCGGTGAAACTGCCCTTCCCGCCGCCGTCGTTGTTCAACGCCACGCCGCGAATCACCGCGACCACCGGATCGCGGTCGCGCAACGCCTCGTCGAGCCGCTTGAGCACCACCACCCCGGCGCCATCGCTGAAGCACGTGCCCTGGGCTCGGGCGTCGAAGGGGCGGGTCAGGCCATCCGGACTGTGCATGCCGCCCTCGATGTGGACGCTGCCGCTGTGGATCGGCGCCGTGATCGCGACACCGCCGGCCAGCGCCAGGTCGCAGTCGCCGTCCCGCAGCGCGCGCACCGCCTGGGCCACGGCCACCAGCGACGTGCTGCAGGCGGTGTGGATGCTCAAGGCCGGGCCGCGCAGGTCGAATTCGAAGGCCAGCCGCGTGGCGATGTAGTCCTTCTCATTGGCGGTCATCACCTGGAATTCGCCCACCTGCTCGATGAGGTCCGGATGCCCGATCACGTGGCGCGTGAAGTAGGTGTTGTTGCCCATGCCGGCATACACGCCGATGAGCCCGGGGAAGCGCGCCGGATCGCATCCCGCGTCCTCCAACGCCGCCCAGGCGGTCTCCAGGAACACCCGCTGCTGCGGATCCATCAGCGCCGCCAGCCGCGGATTCACCCCGAAGAAGGCGGCATCGAACTGATCTGCATCGGTGAGGACGCCCCGGGCCGGCACGTAGTCCGGATGCCGCCGCACCTCCTCGGGAATCGAGGGATCCAACTCCTCCGGGGTCCAGCGGGTGATGCTGTTCCGGTTGGCCAGCAGGTTCTGCCAGAGTTCCTCCACCGAACCGGCCCCGGGGAAGCGCCCGCTCATGCCGATGACGGCGATCTCGGGCCGCCGCGCGGGATTCACCCGCGCCCGCCGCGCGCGCGCCATCTCCGCAGGTTCGAAGGTGTCCACCGTCCGCTCCAGAAACGCCGCGCAGGCCCGGATCGTGGGATGCTCATAATGCTTCACGATCGGCAGCCGGAGCCCCCGTTCCTCCAGTTGCGCAAGGCACTGGATGCTCAACAGCGAGTTGCCGCCGAGGTCGAAGAAGTTGTCGTCCAGTCCCACCCGGTCCAGCCCGAGGCGGTCCGCCCAAACCTCGGCCAGGGTGCGCTGCACCGCGGTCTGGGGCGCGGCGTAGGGCACGTCGAGGTCCGGACGCCGCATCTCCGGCGCCGGCAGCGCCGCGCGGTCGGTCTTCCCGCTCGGCGTGCGCGGCAACTGTTCCAGAAACACGAACGCCGACGGCGCCATGTATTCGGGCAGCAGCGTGCCCAGATGCCGGCGCAGGTCGTTGGGCCCCGCGGTCCGGCCCGGGCGGAGCACCACATAGCCCACCAGACGCCGCGCACCCGGGGACTCTTCGCGCACCGCCGCCACGGCGTGAGCCACGGCCGGATGCTTCTCCAGCGCCGCCTCGACCTCGCCCAACTCGATGCGATAGCCGCGCACCTTGACCTGGGTGTCCGCACGTCCGCGGCATTCCAGGCTGCCATCGGGCAGCGCCACTGCCCGGTCGCCCGTCCGGTAGAGCCGTTCCCCGGGCGCAAAGGGATCCGGCACGAAGCGCTCCGCCGTCAGCTCCGGACGATTCAAATAGCCGTCCGCCAGGCAGGCCCCGCCCAGGTACAGCTCACCCTCGGCGCCGGCGGCCACCGGCTGCATCGCGTCGTCCAGCACCCGGACGATCACCCCGTCAATGGGCCGTCCGATGGGCGGCGACGCCGGCCACGACGCCGGCGGGCCCGTCAGCTCATGCTCGGTGACCACGTGCCCTTCGGTCGGGCCGTACTGGTTGCAGAAGCGGCATCCCGGAAGCTGCGAGAACAGTCCGGCGATGGCCGGCGTGATGCGCAGCGGCTCGCCGCTGGTGAACACCTCCTTCAGGGACGACGGCGCCTCGCCGGTGCGTTGCACGGCCTCGGCAAGATATTGCAGGGCGACGAACGGCAGGATCAGCCGGTGCACCTGCTGCTCGTGGATCCGCCGCAGCAGCCGCGTCGAATTGAGGCGGTCTTCGTCGGAGATCAGCACCAGCACCCCGCGGGAGACCAGCGTGGCGAAGATCTCCTGGAAACTGACGTCGAAGCTGATCGGCGCGAACTGCAAGGTGCGGTCGCCGGCACCCGTCACCGAGGTGCGCCCCTGCCAGCGGATGAGATTCACCAGCGCGCGGTGCGGCATGGCGACGCCCTTGGGACGCCCCGTGCTCCCGCTGGTGAACAGGACGTAGGCCAGGTCGGAAGGCGCGGCCGGGCACGGTCCGGGACCGGCTTGCGAGCCGTTGTCGAGGTCCGGCGCCAAGTCCTCGAACCGCACCAGACGGTCCCCGGCGGCGGCCAGACAGCCGGCGTGTTCCGACGACGTCACGATGAGCCGCGGCCGGCTGTCCTCGATCATCGCCTCCAGGCGATCCGCGGGATACGACGGATCGAACGGCACATACGCCGCCCCGGCCTTGAGGATGCCCAGCACGGCCAGGATCAACTCCGGGGAGCGATCCAGGCAGACCCCGACGGTCACTCCCGGCCCCGCGCCGCGCTGCGCCAGCGCGGCGGCCACGCGGTCGTAGCCGGCGCGCAGCTCGCCGTAGGTCAGGCGCCGCTGATCCTGCTCCACCGCCAGATCCCGGACATGGGTGTCCATTCCCTGTTCCAGCAGCGCGATCAGGTTCTGCGGATCCGCATCAACAACAGTCTTCATGCAATGACATCCAGCACGCGCCTCACCATCGTTTGATGGCACACCGCGTGCCAGTCTGGCAACGCGGGAAGGCCCAAGCGCCGAAAGCCACCCCAAGACCGGTAGCACCCCGCTGCAGGGGGGCCCTGATTCCCATCCGTCACAGGCTCGGGAAAGAACGTGAGAAATTCCGACTCGATTTGAATCCTGCTGGAGGGCGGCCTGGAGGGAAGCGCTTCGCGAGTCCCCATCGGCTCCCGCCCACGCCAGCGTCGAACGTTCCCCATCCAAAGCGCTTTCCTTCGTCAGTGGCTCCAAGGCAGGCTGCCGGCTCCGATGGATGCCACGAATCCGCGCACGCCGCCCAAGGGAATCCAGACCCTGGTGCATTACCTTGAAGTCGGCGCCGGGCAGGTGTGGTTGCGGCGGCTGGTCGCCGTGGTGCTGGTATTGCTCCTGGGCGCCATCTACCAGATGACCGAGGCGCGCAACTTCTCCGCCCCCGACGCCATGGATGCCGCCCAACTGGGCCGCAATATCGCCGAAGGCCGCGGCTACACCACCGGATTCATCCGACCACTGAGCCTCTACCTCCTGCAGTCGCGGGCCGCCGTCGCGGGCGGAGATCCGCGGGTGGCGCTGACCGCGCCTCACCCGGACCTCGAGAATCCGCCGGTCTATCCGTTGATGCTGGCGGCGATCTTCAAGGCAATACCCGCCCCACTCCGCTATGGACTGCCATCCGACCAGTTCTTCCGCCGTCCTTACGCCGAGGTCTTCATCAGCGTCATGAATCTGAGCCTGTTCGCCGTGGTGGTCGCGCTGGTCGCCTGGCTGGGACGCCGCCTCTTCGATCCGACGGTCGGCTTTCTGGCCGCGGGCACCACCCTGGCGACGGAACATTTCTGGCGGTTCGCCAACTCGGGTCTTCCGACCGTTTGGCTCATGGTGCTGGCGCTGCTCTTGGTTCACATCCTGGTCAGCTTCGACCGCGCCTCGTCCGCCCCCCTTCCCTCGGGCGCTCGTCTGTTCGGGCTCGCGCTCACCGCGGGCGGGGTGGTCGGGATCGCGGCGCTGACCCGCTACGCCTTTGCCTGGCTGGTGGTGCCCGTGGGCGGATTCCTGCTGTGGCGCGGCGCGCCCTGGCGCTGGCGCCTGGCGCTGACGCTGACGCTCACCGTGGCGGGGATCATGGCGCCGTGGCTTTATCGCAACTGGCGCCTCAGCGGCAATCCGTTCGGCACGGCGGTCTATTCCGTGGTGGCCAACACCGAGACGTTCGCCGGCGACCGCCTGGAGCGCTCCCAGAACCCGCGCCTGGACCAGATGCACCGCCTCGAGCCAGCCTACAAGCTGGTCGCCAACGTGGGTTCCATCCTGCGGGACGAAATCCCGGTGCTCGGCGGCAGTTGGCTGACCGCGTTCTTCCTGGCCGGACTTCTGGTGCCGTTCCACGATCCCACCCGCAACCGCATCCGCTGGTTTCTGGTGGTCGCCCTGCTGGTGTTCATCGGGGTCCAGGCCGGCGGGCGGACCTCCCTGACCACCAACTTCGGAGCCTTCACCGGCGAGAACCTCCTGGTGGTGCTCACGCCGCTGGCGTTCGTGTTCGGCGCCGGACTGGTGGTGCTCCTGCTCGACCAGATCGAATGGCCGGCGCCTCTGCTGCGAACGCTGGTGCTCACCCTCGTGCTCGCTGGCCTGGCCGCGCCCTTCCTCATCGCCTGCCTGCCGCCCAGGTCCCTGGCGCTGTCCGATCCGCCGTATCGCCCGGCCATCATCCGCGAATTTGCCGGGTTCACCCCGCCGCAGACGCTGTTCATGAGCGACATTCCGTGGGCAGTGGCGTGGTACGGTCCCCGGGATTGCCTCTGGGCCACGCTCCGGGTCCAGGAGGATCCCGAGGACAACATCGCCAACCGGCGCGAGGATTTCTACGTCTTCGCCGAGGCGCGCCGGCCGGTGCGGGCGGTCTATCTTTCACCCTACTGGGCTGATCAACCCATGCGCGCCCGCTTCTTTGGGGATCCGGACTTTGCCTGGGGACGCTTCTACCTGGAAGTGATGCTGCTCCAGAGGATCCCGCCCAACTTCCCGCTGAAGCACGTCCTGGGAGGCTCTTACATGGTGAACGGGCACTTCCTGGCCGCCGACAAGGACTACTGGAATCAACTGGACCGCTGACGGGGCCGCGGCGGGACGGCGCTTTGGCTTCCCTGGCGGAAGATGGGACACGGATTTCACGAATTTTCACGGAAGAGGAAGGGACTCTTCTCCGCATTCATCCGTGAAATCCGTGTCCGCTTCTTCACTGGAGCAGCGCATCCCGCATTTCGGGAATTGCGCCGGAGACTTCGGCCCGATACATCCGGTGCCGTCACATCATGAACTCGCTGCATCGCCAACTTCCCCTTGCCGCGGCCGCCTTGGCCGTGATCTCGCTGGTTCCCCAGGTCTCCGCCCAGGAGCCGCCTCCGCCGAAGGACTGGCAGACCTCCCTCGGACTCAATCTGGGTCTGACCGGCGGCAACGCCGAGACCTTCAACGTGGGCGGCAATGTGCTGACGGTGAAGGAATGGGGCGCGACGGGCGCCAACATCCTGTCGGCGGGCGCGGACGTGAACTACGGCACGTCCACCACGAAATCGGTCAATGATCCCGGCGGCCCCAACCAGTCGCTGAGCGAGACCGACACCACCAACGTCAACAATTACGGCGGATTCCTCTCGTACGACCGGCTGCTGACCGACCGGCTCTATGTCGGCGGCCGGGTCAGCGGGCGGCACGACGAAATCGCGGGCGTGGACTACCGGGTCGCGGCGACCGCCACCGTCGGTTACTACCTCATCAAAAAGCAGAATCTGAAGCTCTCCCTGGAAACCGGTCCGGGCTATGTCTGGGAGGAACTCGTGGGCACCGGATACAACGATTACGCCACCATCCGATTCGCCGACAACTTCGAGTGGAAGTTCACCGAGAAATCCCGGATTTTCCAGACGTTCGAGTTCCTTCCGCAGATTGACGAGTGGAGCAACTACGTCTTCACCGCGGTGGTCGGCCTGGAGACCGAGCTGTACAAGGATCTCGCGCTTCGGATCGTGTTCACCGACTGGTATCGCAGCGAGCCGGCTTCCTACGCCGGCACCGACCCGGTGATCCTGCGCCAGAAGAACGACTACCAGCTCACCGCGGGCGTGGTGTACACGTTCAACTGAGCACAGACCCTCGACGGTCAGTTGAGGTGCCCAGGGGCGTTCGGAGTTTCCGAACGCCCCTGCTGCGTTTTGAGGCGGACCTCAATCCCCGGATGCCGACCAGCGTTCGCCCAACCTGGGCACCGCCGCGGGCTGCCCCAGCAACCGGCAGGTCTCCTGGAACTCGCGGGGGGATGCCGTGTTGAAGGCAAACAGGTCGTAATGCCCCGGAATCACGCATCCGGCCCCGATGGCCTTCGCCACCTGGGCCGCCTCCCGTCCGTTGAGATTGCCGGCCACCCGGCGTTCGGGGGAACGGCCGTTGATCGGCAGCAGGGCCACCGTGGGCGTCCAGCGGCCAAGCCGGCCGGCCATGCCGGGATACAACACCGTGTCGCCAGCGTGATATACGGTGAACGGCCCCGCCTGGACGACGAAGCCGAGATAGAGGTGGCGTCCCGCCCGGTCGCGATCCAGCGATTCATGCGCGGCGGGAACGGCAACGATCCGGAATCCGGACACCGTCGCTTCGGCCGCAGGAGAGCCGTCGGCATCCAGTCCCAGAATCCGCTCGTCCGGAAGCCCCGACCGCTCCCGCGCGGTCGTCCGGATGGCCTCCGGACACACCATCACCAGGCCCGGATTCACCCGCGCCAGGGGTTGCAGGGTCTCCGGATCGAGGTGGTCGGTGTGGCTGTGTGAGGAGGTCACCACGTCCACGAAGTCGAGGCGTTCGGGGGCGATCACCCGTTCGGAGATGCGGACATGGGGCTTGTCGGTCCCGGCATACTTCCGGGTCAGGGAATCCGAGAGATAGGGATCCAGCAGCAGGAAGCGGCCGTTCCACAGGAGCAGGTAGCCGCTCTGTCCCAGCCACCAGAGATGCAATCCGCAGCCGAGCGCCCGCGTGGCGGCGATGTCCGAGAGCAGCGCATCCTCCTGAAGCAGCGGACGAATCATCGAGGCCATCCGCGCAGCGTATGCGGCTTGGTCCGGGCGTCCAGCCCTCCGGGGGCGGGGATCCGGAGATGGGCAGCGTCCCACTTTTGCCCTGGCCTGAAAGGCCCGAAGACCCCAGCCCGGGGCTGCGCGTCGAGCGCTGCCCCGGGTCTGAGGGGAATCAGGAAGGTAGGCACCCTGAAGGGATGCCAGAGGCCTTGAAGAAGACGAGACACGGATTTCACGGATTTTCACGGAAGAGAAAGGGTCTCGCTCCGTGTTCGTCCGCGAAATCCGTGTCCAACTTTTCCCACGGCGCAGGAAAAGCGAGGACGTGTCCCCGCAGTCCCCAAAGTTTGAGAGGTATTCTCCCAAAGCCGGCGCCGCTCACTTTCTGGCAGCGGATTTTGGACGAGGAGGATGCGTGCCTCGCGGGTAGATCTCGGCGTCCCGCCGAGATCTACGCGGACTGTTCTCCTCCCTTGGCGTCATTCGCGAATGACGCCTGGGACTATCAGCCGGAACTCCCAGCTTCTGCCGACGGCAGCGTAGCCAACTGTCGTCTGAGCCTCGCGAGATCGCCCTGCCACTGCACGTTCTGGGGATCCAGCGCAGCCAGTCTCTCAACGATGGGCAGAGCTTCCACCAGCCACCGCCGTTTCATGGCCGGGTCCGTCTCCAGACTCGCCATCTTGGTGTGCGACACGAAGACATCGCGCTGCCAGGTGGTGTTGGCGGGGTCGCTTTGGGCGAGCCGGCGGGCGATCTCCAGACCCTCGACAAAAGCGCGGCGGGCCTCGTCGGGACGGCCCTGCTCCGCGTCCAAGGCGCCGAGCCGCACCAGGGAGGCGAAGACATCGCGCTGCCAGGTGGTGTTGGCAGGGTCGCTTAGGGCGAGCCGGCGGCGAATCTCCAGACCCTCGGCAAAGGCGCGGCGGGCCTCGTCGGGACGGCCCTGCGTCACGTCCAAATCACCGAGCCGATCCAGGGAGATGGAGACATCACGCTGCCAGGTGGTGTTGGCAGGGTCGCTTAGGGCGAGCCGGCGGCGAATCTCCAGACCCTCGGTAAAGGCGTGGCGGGCCTCGTCGGGACGGCCCTGCGTCACGTCCAAGGCGCCGAGCCGACCCAGGGAGAGGGAGACATCGCGCTGCCAGGTGGTGTTGGCGGGGTCGCTTTGGGCGAGCCGGCGGGCGATCTCCAGACCCTCGACAAAGGCGCGGCGGGCCTCGTCGGGACGGCCCTGCTCCGCGTCCAAGTCGCCGAGCCGATCCAGGGAGAGGGAGACATCGCGCTGCCAGGTGGTGTTGGCGGGGTCGCTTTGGGCGAGCCGGCGGGCGATCTCCAGACCCTCGACAAAAGCGCGGCGGGCCTCGTCGGGACGGCCCTGCTCCGCGTCCAAGGCGCCGAGCCGCACCAGGGAGGCGAAGACATCGCGCTGCCAGGTGGTGTTGGCAGGGTCGCTTAGGGCGAGCCGGCGGCGAATCTCCAGACCCTCGGCAAAGGCGCGGCGGGCCTCGTCGGGACGGCCCTGCGTCACGTCCAAATCACCGAGCCGATCCAGGGAGATGGAGACATCACGCTGCCAGGTGGTGTTGGCGGGGATACTGGCCAAGAGCTGTTGTCGCAGGCTCAAGGCACACATGTGGTTTTGCCGGGATTCAACTCCTCGTCCCAGAAGGTTCAGGGCATCGCCTAGCAGCGTCAGGGCTTGGGCTTGTCCTGAGCGATCTCCCAAAGCTTCGAACAAGACAGCGCTTTCCTCAGCTTGGCGGGCGATTTCCGAGGCGGGACGGTTGGCCCCCCGGATGGTAGCACGACGCAGCAGAGCTCTGGCCCGCGCGACCGAGGCGAGCGAAGGCAAAATTTCCTCCAAGGCAGCCGCCAGGTCATTGAGGGCCGCCCACCGCCCGCCGTCTTCCCAGCGTCGCCATAGTTTTTCCAATGCGTCGGCGCCCGTCGCCGGCTCGGCCAGCAGCAGGTGGTAAATGCGCTCAATTTCCCCACCTTCGGCCAACAGCAGACCAGGGAGCTGATCAGCCGCGGACACCACCCGTGCGGAATACACGGCAAGGCGGCCCTGGCGGTGAAGACGCGTTCGCAAAGCCTGGCGGGTCACTTCATGGACATTCCAGGTATCGTCGGTGCAGCGGGGAAAGCGTTCCACCACCGACAAGCCCATCAGCCTCATGCCCCATGACTCAGCCGCCGGCACCAGATCAGGATCCAGCAAGCTCTTCAGCAGGCGGGCATTCCAGCAATGGGGAACCGCTGCTGCTTCCAGAGCGCGCGTTAACGGTTCCCGATCTGGTTGGTTGGACAAGATCAAGTCCAGCGAATACAGCGCCAGAGTATGGGAATCGCCGGAAGCAGCCGCTGCACGGAGCGCCTGAAGCTGTTCCTCAAAGGTCATGGCGCGGGGCAAAGTCTGTCGAGGAGGGCGAGGGCCAGCTTGGGACTGGCTCCGGGGATACCCATGCGGCGCTGTTCCCGGACGATTTCGCAGATGGTGTTGACCTTGTCCTCGGTCACATTGGCTCCCCGGGCCTGGGCGTAGGCCAGCAGGGCACGCGGTTCGTTCAGAGCGTCGCAGACGTGGCGTTCGGCAAAGAGTCCCCATGGATTGGGGGCCGGATCCGGCACGCGCCGGCCGGCAACGACACAGCGGATCCACTGGTAGGTGACGGCCCGATCGAGAAAGAGGTTTACCCAATGGGCATGATGCGCCTCGGTATGTTCATAGCCATCGAAGAACAGCACGGTGGGGTGGCCTGACCGGGCACGGAGAAAGGCTCGGGTGCGCTCGTCGTTGTTGGCACCGGGAAGCGGTTGCACGTTAAACCCATCCGCCAAGGCAGCGAGATGTTCCTCGGGCGTGGGACCGGGCACGGAGAAACGGATCATCGGCGAAGCCGCTTCCGGAAGGCGGGTCACTACATGATGAAGCAGGCGGGTGAGCAAAGTGCTTTTGCCGTGCTCCCCTTCACCCTCCAGCAGCAAAATCCGACACCGGGCGCCTTCTACAAACATCGCCTCGAAGGCCGCAAAAACCGGGTTACAGTCAAGGAAGCCCTGCCGCTCCACGGAATGGGCTGTGCTCGGAAAGGGCACCGCCGCCGTCATCGGGACCGACGTGGCAACAACGGCGGATGGAACGATGGTTGCGCCCGGCGAAAGCGGACGGCGCAGCCATTGCAGCAGGCGGTCAAAATGGTCGGAGCGCGTCAGGTTAAAACGGCCGCTGTGCTCGAGGTACGTTGGCAGGTCGGCCAGATCGGCGTTTGCATCGAAATACGTGATCGCGACAAAGTTGTTCTGATTTCCGCCGCGATAGAGCCGATTGAAGACGACGAGAGCCTCCGCAGCCGCTCCTTTGCCATCCACTGTCGGGGCGGGATCGTTGATGACTCGAAACCAGCCTGAACTGGCGATGACGAGGACGGTCGGGGCATTTGTCGCCTGCTGGATACTCCAGAGCCCCCAACCGTTGGCCGGTTGATTGCCGTGGAATTGTTCGTCCTGGGCCAGCGCGTCCAAGACAACCTCGATTCCCTCCTGGCGTAGCCTCAGGGCAAATTCCTTCACACGAGCGCAGTGTGCGTCGTTCTCGTGACGGTAGCTGAGGAAAACCGTGGGCACGGCGCGGATTGGCTAACGAAGCGGCCGGAACGAGGCGAGCCGAAAGTTCCACCCCTTTGGAATGCAGTGACCTGTTCTCGCACTCCAAAAAGCGGGGAGGATCTGGACACGGAGGGCACGGATTCCCACCGACAGACCCGGAGGAATACGGAGAGGGAACCCCTTCTTCTCCGTGAGAATCCGTGAAATCCGCGTCCAAATCCCACAGTCCCCAAAAACGGAGATGGGCCCCGATGAGGTTCCGATCGGGAGAGGTGCGGCTTTACTTTCGGAAACGCGGATTCCACAGTTCACCATCCACTTCGGATACCTGCATGAGACTCCAACTCCGGCCCCAGCCATTGGGCACGGGCTTTCCGGCATGGCGGGCGCTGGCGGCTGTAATTTGCTGGCTTCCGATGACCGGGGCGGGCGGCGCACCGGCCCGTGATGAAGGCGGGGCAAAGCCGCCGCAAATTGGATCCGCGGAGAACAGCCCGGAGCCCTTGAGCATCGTCACCCGGCCCCAAACGGCCGTTTACTGGCCCGGAGAAACCATTTCCTTCTCTGTCGAAGTCTCCTCCCCGGAGGGACCGGTGACCTGCCAGTGGTATCAGAACAAGCGTCCGATTCCGGGCGCCACCGGCCAGACGTTGACGATTCCGAGCGCGGGGCTGGCGCAGATCGGAGACTACTACGTGGAGATCGCCGCGCCCTCCGGCCGAACGAACTCTTTCCCCGACGATGCGTCTCGGGCGGTCATGAGAGGCGCCTTCGTCATCGAGGCGGAGGACTACAATCATTCGGGCGGACAAACGATTTCGGCGGCCAGCGTCATGCCGCTGACATCGGACTTATATCGGGGCAAGGACGGATTGCCTGACATTGACTTCCATAACGGCCATCAATCCACCGACGATCCCCTGGCTCACGGCAGTAACCTGCGCAACGGATGGTCTGATTTCGGCATTGCAGTCCCGTTTCCGCCAAGCCCGCCGGGCGGCAATGTGGATGTGATCGAGGACACGGCGGCCCTGAACCGAGAGCGGCCCGATTTCACCATCCACAACAACTACAAGATCGGCTGGGGCGGAACCGGCGATTGGTATCAATACACCCGTGACTTTCCTCCCGGCCATTACGGCGCAGTGTGGGTGGGGTCGCGGGACGGACGTTCGCCCGGCATTTTCGGACGGAGTCTGGAGATCGTCACGGGCGACGTCACCCAGCCTGGCGCCGCCGCGACCGAGGTTGGCGAGTTCGTCGCCGACGGGACGGGCGCGTGGAGCTCGAACGATCAGATTCTGTTTCTGCAGCCCGGGAATCCGACCTCCCCTGCCGCATTCCCACTGGGTCCGCAAACCACGGTGCGGTTGCGCCACACGTTCGGCGAGGGGGACAGCGACTATCTGCTCTTCTATCAGATTTCCCACTGTGAGACCTGCAGTGAAGTTCGAATTCAGGCGGCCCTGAACCCGGATTCCACCGTGACCTTTTCATGGGCTGGCCCGGGCACCCTGGAAATCGCTGAATCCGTCCACGGACCGTATCGGCCGATTCCTGAAGCCGCGAATTCGCATGTGGTGACTCCCGGAGAGTCCGCCGCCTTTGCCCGCGTCCGGCCTTAGTTCTTGGGCGTGGAGACCCTGCTTCGCGCCCCAACACAGCAGGGCCTTGGCACGGGACATCCGACGGGGGAGGCGGCCGTGAAGGCCGGGCGTCTTCCGCGCACTCTACTGGGCTTCAGGTGAAATGAATGTCCCATCCCTCGCGGAATCCCCGGTTCCTGCGTCGAACAGGACCACGTCGTCCACGAAGAGCACGGCGGATCCGGCGGTAAGACCTTCGACGAAGAAGAAGAGGTCATCCACCCGGTGGCCGGCGGGAAAGGTGGGGTCCGGAGAGCCGTCATTGCGCCGGGAGTCGCGGGCGAAATCCAGATCCATGGCGACCCAGCGGCCCGGCTCCAGGTTTTCGAGGCGGATGTGGCGGTTGTCCTGAACGGTGACATCGAAAAGCTGGACGGTCATCGCGGAGGCACCGGTGAGGTGGTAGCGGAAACGGAGGCGGGTATGCGCGCCGACCGGACGCGGCGGGGCGATGGGCAGCACGATCATGGCCGCGCCGTCGCCTTTGCGGGGCACGCTGCGGGCCGCCCGCTGCGTGGCGCCCGCGGGCGGGTATGTTTCGAGGAGGAAGTCTCCCGGCCAGTCCGGTTCCTTGGATCCGCCATCGAACGAGGCCTGGAGAATGACCTGACCGGGCTGTAGGTCTGATGCGGAGAGCGCTGGAGGAGGGCCCGGGTGGGAGGAGCGGCAGGCGGTGAAGAACAGGACGGCCAGCACGAGTCCGGCAGGCACCTGGAGATGAAGGGAACGGGCGTTCATGCCGGATTGGATGAAGACGGGGCACGGATTTCACGAATTTTCACCGAAAAGGTCCCTGCCATCCCAAGGGCCTTCCCGCGCTCCCCGTCGTTCGTGCTGGAGCGCCGCGGATCTAGTGGGTCGCGGATGGAACGCGGCCCTCCCCAAGCGGGGATTTCCTCCGGCTTGGCGTTCTACAACGGTGTCGCCTTTGACGGGGCTGAGTGCCGACGCCGAGGAAGAACTCTGGGAGGCTCATCGCCCTTGTGGCGGGGAGGCGGCGTGCCGGCAATCGAGCCGGGGTGACTCCATAGGCGCTTGGGCTGGCTGGGGCGTGACCGCGCCGTAAGGCGGGACTTCGAACGGGATTCCTCGAACACCTATTGGGAGTCACCGGCAGGGCTCCCGGAGGATCCACTGATACCCCCCGGGGCGCTTTCCCGCCTTGTCCCAACTTCGCCCGAACTTCTAACGTCCCGCCTATGCCGGATTCCTTCCCCGATGGCCGTCCTCTCGATGGTTTCCGCTCTCCGGCGCCCGCCTTTCCGGCAGGCCGGGATGTGCTGAAGCTGCTCGCGGGGAACCGCGACAGCATCCTGCGATTCGCCTCCAGCAAGGCCACCTTCCCCTTGGGCCTGGCCCTGGTGCTCCTCACCGCGGTGGCCCGTCACTACGACCAAACCTGGATCGGCGAGCGGCCGGTGCTCTGGTTTCTCGGTCCTCTCCTATTCTCACTCGTCTCGGGCACCTGGATGTTCGGGGTGGTGTATCTCGGCTTCCAGCGAACGTGCTGGAAGAGGCCACTCGAAGGGCCGTCGGCGTGGTGCGATTGGCCGGCGTTCATGGGACTTTTCTGGATGACGGCGCCGGTGGGATGGTTGTACGCGCTCCCGGTGGAACGGTTCCTCGACCCGGTGGCCTCGGCCCGGGCCAACGTCGTCCTGCTGGCCATCGTGTCGCTATGGCGCGTGCTGCTGTTCAGCCGGATGGTGGCGGTCACCGGAAAGGCCCGGTACCGGGACGCCCTCGCGTGGGTTCTGGTGGCGGCGTGCGCGGAAACCTTTGCCGTGCTGTTGCTGGCCAATTTCGGCTTGGCCGTTGCCAAGGGAATGGCCGGTCTCCGCTACTCTCCGGCGGAGGACGTGATGATGAGCGCCGTGAACTTCGCCATCAGCGCGGCGATGATTGCGGGCCCGGTGGCGTTTGTCCTTGGGATCCTTGGGATCGCTCAACTTCCGCGGGGATCCCTTGAACCGCTTTCCTCGTGTCGGAAGGATCCCCTGCCCCTGCGCTTCCTGGCAGCCTGTGCCGCATTCTGGTTCCTCATGGCTCTCCTGGCGCAGCCGGCCGTCCGGCGGAGCGCTCACCTGGACAACCTCGTCGGCGCCGAGAAATACCGGGAGGCCCTCGATTTCCTGGGCAAACACTCCCCCGGGGATTTCGCGCCCGCGCGTCCATTGCCTCCGAAGGGATTCGAGTTCTCCACAATCGGCGATCTGTCGGGACTCCTCGCCGCGCTGACCCCCAATGATCCCGTATGGGTTCAGGATCATCTGTTGGGACAACTGGATGTCGCCGCGGAGTCGCAAGTCTTCCGGGGGATCAAGACGCTCCCACCGAGGAAGCCGGACGACTATCAGCTGTTCTCGAGGGATCTGGAGAGCGCCCGTCCGCTCCTGAAGGACGCGGCCCGGTTCCCGGCGGGACGAGCCTGGCTTTCGAACAACACACCCTTTGTGAATGCGGTTCGGCAACTCAGCGGTTCCGCCCCGTTGGCCACCCCGCTGGAACCCACGGACCCCGTCGTACCGCCGCTGCGTCCGTCGGCTCCATGAAAATCGGCCTGATCGCGCTCAGCGGGGTCCGGGTGCAGGATCCGGAACTCGCGGCCTTGGGACTTACCCTGCCCGGCTTCGTGAGGCGCGGCCGGGTGATTGCCTCGCTGCCCAGCCTGGGACTCCTGACGGTCGCGGCCCTCACTCCGGCCGGGCACGAGGTTCACTATCTCGAGGTCGCCGACACCCGGGCACCCGAGGTCTTCCACGGAGCCGGCGCCGCCCGCCAGTTCGCGCTTCCGTCGTTTGACCTCGTGGGGATCTCGTCCCTCACGGCGCAGATCACCGAGGCCTATGCCATCGCGGATGCCTATCGGGCGCGGGGGACCCGCGTGGTTCTTGGCGGCCTGCATGCTTCGGCGCTCCCGGCGGAAGCGTTGGAGCACGCCGATGCCGTGGTCACCGGAGGTGCGGAACGGGCCTGGCCGCAGGTGGTCGCGGACGCCCAGGCCGGCGTCCTGCGAGGCATCTATTCCGGCGCCCGTGACGGGGTGTTTGCCTCCAACCGCCCGGTCATGCCCCGTTTTGATCTCCTGGCGGGCCGCCGCTACAACCGGATCACGGTGCAGACGTCGCGCGGCTGTCCGCGAAGCTGTGAGTTCTGCGCCGCCAGCCTGCGGATCACCGACCGGTACCAGCAAAAGCCGGTGGAACACGTGCTCGCCGAGATCCGAGAGGCCCGCAGGCATACGCGGCTTCCGTTCCTCGAACTGGCCGACGACAACACGTTCCTCAACCGGGCGTGGAGCCGCTCCTTCCTCCGGGAAATGGAGCGGGAGGACCTTCGCTGGTTCACCGAAACGGATGTCTCAGTGGCCGACGATCCGGAACTCTGCGACCGGCTGGGCCGGGCGGGATGCCGCCAGTTGTTGATCGGATTCGAAAGTCCGCGCGCCGGGGACCTCACCGGACTGGACCCGGGCGGCTGGAAACGCCAAACAGCCTGTCGGTACCGGCGCGCCATCGAGCGCCTGCAATCCCACGGGGTGGCCGTCAACGGCTGCTTCGTGCTCGGACTCGATGGCCAGACGCCCGATGTGTTCGAAGAGGTCCTTGCCTTTGTCCGGTCCTCCGGCCTCGCGGAGACGCAGTTCACGGTGCTCACCCCATTCCCGGGGACGCCGTTGTACGCCCGGCTCCGGCGCGAGGGCCGGCTCCTGTCGGAACGCTTCTGGGACCGCTGCACCCTCTTCGATGTCAATTTCAAGCCGGCGCGCATGTCGGTATCGGATCTGGAGCAGGGACTTCGCTGGCTGATGCGGGAGACCTACTCCCGTGCCGAGACCTCAAGGCGCGTGCGCGGGTTTCTCGGCCATTGGAACCTGAAGGCCGCCCGGCGCGGGCAGTCGCGTTCCACCGATACACCGCACTGCTAAATCAATTCCACTTCCGTTTTTACGCAGCTCACCAGCATTTTGGTGGGGCGAGCCTCGGTCGGGCCGGGCGCGCCGCGACTCATCCCCTCGTCGGCCCCAGTTGGGGTGGTGGCTCTCGTCACACCACGCGGGAGCCGTCGTCTTTCTCCAGCTTGAGCAGGTGCTTCTTCAGCACCTCCACTTGTCGGGTCAGTTCGAAGAGGGCTCGAAGGATCTCCGACTGGGTCGCCTCGTGTTTCAAGTGCGGAACCAGTGGGTGGATCGCGGTGATCTGCTGGCTGATGGCGAGGGTACGCTCGCGGATGTCTTGAATGGCTTGGGATGGAGTCATGGAAATTTCGGGGCGGAGGCCTTGAGGGAATTGGGCTCGTTGGGGCCGCGGCTGGACCGTCACCCTTCGGATCCACCACGAATGAATGCCCATAACGGATGCCCTTGAAAACGGTTTGGAGGATGTCCGCCGGCGTCACCGTTTGGTGGCGGATTTCCATCGTCTTCAATGCGGCCTTTCTTTTCTGAAATTCGCGTTCATTGGCGTCTATTTGCGGTTCTCTTCCGCATGGATACGGCCGAGTTGGATGACCGGTCCGCCGGCAGCGGCGGCATCCTCGGGATCGTGACTGACCATGAGCGCGGGCAGGCGTGCCTGGCGGAGGTGGGTGAAGACAAATTCGCGGAAACGACGGCGGGTGGAGACGTCCAGCTTCGAGAAGGGCTCGTCCAGCAGGAGGGCGCGGGGTTCGGACAACAGCACGCGCATCACCGAGACCCGGGCACGCTGGCCGCCGGAAAGGGTCGCGGGGTCGCGGTCGGCAAATCCGGGCAGGTCCGCTTCGGCGAGCGCCTTCTCGATGCGGGCCTGGCGCTCCGCACGGGAGCGAATCTGCGGCGGCAGCGCAAAGACGAGATTCTGTCCGACGCTCAGGTGCGGGAACAGGAGGTCGTCTTGGAACAAGATTCCGAGCCGGCGGAGTTGCGGGGGCCAGGTCGAGATTTCGTCGTCACCCACCCGGACTTCCCCCGATGCGGTGAATGCCAGGGGCAGGGTTCCGCAGAGATAGGCCAGGAGGCTGGATTTCCCGGCGCCGCTTTCGCCCATCAGCGTGACGACTTCGCCCGCCCGAACCGTCACGTCGAGCGGTCCCATCAGAAGACGGCCCCCGAGTTGGAGGGTCACGCCTCGCAATTGCATTGCCGGAAGGCTCATCAGGAGGTCTGCATTCCGCGACGATGGCGGAAACGCCGGGCAATGATCAGGGCCGCGACCGCAAAGGCGAGGAAGGGAAGCGCCATTTGGAGCAGGGCGTAGAGTCCGATCAACCGCGGATCTCCTCCGGAGGACAGGGTGACCGCCTCGGTGGTGAGGGTGGGGTAACGTCCGCCCCCGACCAGCAGCGTGGGAAGGTACAACCCCACGCTGACCGCGAAGCCGATCGCGGCCGAGGTGAGAATGGGCCGGAGCAGCATCGGCAGCTTGATGCGGAAAAAGGTCCGCAGGGAGGTCGCGCCCAGGCACCCGGCCGTCTGTTGGTAGCGTTCGTCCCAGGCGCGGTAAGGGTCGGAAAGCGACAGGAAGACATAGGGGAACACGAACACCAGGTGCATCCAGGTCAATGCCGGCCAGTTTGCCCCCAGGCCCGCCACCATCAGTAGGATCTGGGCGCCAAAGAGAAAGGCGACCTGGGGCAGGACCAGGGGAAGGTAGAGACCGCCTCCCGAGACGATCCAGGCCCGGCGTCCGCTGCGGGCTTCCTGCTCCAGGACCCCGATGGCGAGGATCACTGCCGCCAGGGTGGCGCCGGCGGCCACCGTGATCGTGTTCACCAGCACCGGCCCCAGCCCGCCCCGGTGCTGCTCCCAGTTGGCCAGGGTCAGTTCCCCGGGCCACACCTCCGGAAATCTCCATGAGGACGCAAACGCCCAGAGCGCCATTCCCAGCATGGCCAGCACGACGGCGACGGATGAGAGAGCCAACATCAGAGCGGCCGCAACGCGCGCGGCTGTGTCCCGACGATTCCGGCGTCCTGCCACAATCCAGCAGATGCCCCAGTGTCGGAGCCCCTTTTCTCCCACGCACCAGATGGCAATGCCCGCGACGACCAGGAGGGTCTGAAGGCAGGCCCCGGCGGACGCCACAAAGCGAAGCGACAGCTCCGGGTCGTTGAACAACCGCACCAATCGGACCGCGAGCGGAGCCGGTGTCGTGGGCCCGAGGACCATGGCGACATCCACCACCGAGACGCCGTAGGCCAGGACCGCCAGCACGGGGAGACGGATTTGCGGATAGACCCGGGGCAACACCGCCTTGAGCCAGGCAGTCATGGGTCCGTACCCCAAGGTCAACGCCACCGTGCGGCTGCGCTGTGCATCCGCCTGCCCCATCGCCGCCACCGTCATCAGCAGCAGGAAGGGCACCTCCTTGACGATCAGTCCGAAGATCAGGCTGATTCCCTCCGGATCCTGCACGGTCAACCAGTCGGGCGGGCGGTGAAATCCGGTCGCCCACGGCGAAAGCATCCGGAGGATCCAGCCGCTGGGCATCACCAGGAAGGCGATGCCGAACGCGACCGCCACATGGGGAAGGGAAAGGAGCGGGGCCAGGAGGCGCTCAGCGCGGCGGAACCAGCGGGTTCCCTGCCAGCCGGCGCAGAAGGCCACCACGATCCCCAGCGATCCGGCCGTCGTGGCCAGCCCGGTCACCAAGGAGAGCCGGGCCGAAGTCCAGATTCCCGGCAGCTCCGCCAACTCACGCCACGGCCCCCAGTTCAGCGTGGTTCCGCCCAACGCCGGCAGATAGCCGAATGCCGGCAGCAGCGTGCCCACCAATCCGGCCGCCACCGGACCGATCAAGACTGCGAAGGTCAGGAAGGGAATCCAGTTCAGGGCCTGCGCTGGACGGCTGCGACGCACGAGGAGGCTTACCTGCGGATGCCGTACCGCCGTTGCCACTCCTTCTCCAGCCGCTCCATCCAGTAGGGATGGGGTTCCGGCAACGGTGTTCCCAGTTCCTGCGGGGACAGCGTGGCCGGGCCGCGAGGCAGTGGGTCAAACAGAGCCCGGTCCGCGGGGTCCAGCCGGCTCACGTCGAGCACGGTGGCGCCGCCCAGGATCCGGGGATCCTGCTTGCGCGCCTGGGCGGCTGGGGACAGCAGGAAGTTGACGAGGACCTGGGCGCCCTCCTTGGCCCGGGCGTTGAAAGGAATCGCGAGAAAGCTGGCATTGGCGATCATGCCGCCGTCGAAGACAAAGGTGCGCGAAGTTTCCGGAAGTTGTCCGGTAAGAATGGCGGAGGACGCGGCATCGGAGCTGAAGGCGAGCGCCACATCCAGCTCGCCATCGGACAACAGCCGGATCTGGGCCGGACCGTTGACCGGAAAGGCCCGCGCCTGGCGCCAGAGGAATGGATGCAGTGCCTCCAGATACTGCCACAGAGGCTCGCTGATGGCGTGGAACTCGGGCTCGGTCGCGGGGGCGTACAAGGCGGGCCGGTTCGTCGTCAGATTCAGGAGAAGCTGCTTCAGCAGGGTAGTGCCCAGGAAGTTGGGCGGCTGCGGATAGGCAAAGCGTCCGGGATTCTTCCGGGCCCATTCCAGCAATTCCCCCGGATTCTTCGGAGGATGCGGCAGGCGGGCCTGGTCATGGATGAAGATGAACTGCCCCAGTCCCCACGGCGCTTCGAGGCCATCCACCGGGATGGTGAAGTCCGCCAGGGTGGGAAGGTTGTTGGTGTCCACCCAGCGATAGTTGGGCAGCCGCTCGGTGAACGGGCCGAACAGGAGGCCCTGGCGCTTCATCGCGGCGAAATTCTCGCCATTGATCCAGATCAGGTCCACGGAGCCGCGGTCCTGTTGTCCCGCGGCCTTTTCCGCCAGGACTCGTGAGACCGCCTCGGCGGTGTCCGCCAGCTTCACGTGCCGCACCTCGACGCCGAACTGGCGCTTCACTTCATCCGCCGCCCATTCGAGGTAACGGTTGTTTCGCTCGTCGCCGGCCCACGCGTTCCAATACACCGTCTGGCCACGGGCCTGGTCGAGAATGGCCGTCCAGCCGGGATCGGTGGCGTGAGCGAACCCGGACAGAACGAGGAGTGCGAGTCCGGCAAGCCACCGGGATCCACACCGCGGACGATTTTCACCGCAGAGACGCGGAGGCGCAGAGAATGGAATCGGCTCAGTGGGAGCGGAGAATGCCAGGCCATCCTGGATTTCCCATGGCCCCATGGGCGCCGCAGATCCCACCCCAAGGCTAAGCCTCCCGGCGATGCCACGGCGTGGTTTCTCCAGGCCTTTCAGGCTGGGCAGAACAAGACGCCCCTTTTGAGCGATTCCGGTGCCTTCTCCTTGGATTCGCCAGTTCCCCAAAAACCGAAATGCGCCCCGGAGTCGCCCTGCAAACCTTCTTCCCAATCCGCTCCCGCAATGGTTTTCTTCACATGCGAACCGGCGCATACGAACACTCTCCGACAGATGCGCTTCACCCGACAATCCCAAATCCATGAGTTGGTTCCAACTTGATCCGGGCAGCGTCGCCGAACGGGCGCGAACCGCCGGCCGCCCCTCGGAAATCCCGTCGCTGGGCCGGTCGGCCTGGCGGGGCATCCTCGGCTTCACCCTGGTGAGCATCGCCGGATTCGTCCCTTGGGCGGTCTTCGGACGCTGGTTCTACCGTCACGTGGGCGAGGCCGGCCTGTACATCGTCTGCGCAGCGACGTTCATCGGGTCCTGCGGCCCGCTGATGCACCGCCTGATCGTGGGGCCGGGATCGTTGTCCCGGTTTTACAAGCTCTTCGGCCTCTCGTTTGCCGCCTACTCGGTGGCGTGGATCGTTGGTTGGATGTCTTTGCGCGGCCATCCGGGCAGCTTGGTGGGCCTCTTTGCGGGAACCGCCCTGATGGGCTGGATGCTTGCGAAGGCCTTCGATGCGACCGCGAGGACGTGGAGCCTCATCGCGATCTTGTTCGTCCTCAATTCGCTCGGTTACTTCATCGGCGGGGTGGTGGAAGGGGCCGTGATCCGGCTCAAGGATCTCTCCTCGCTCGGAATCACCCGGCCCGTTCAGGTGGTCACCGCCAAGCTGCTCTGGGGTGTCTTTTATGGCCTCGGCTTCGGAGCCGGACTGGGGGTGGCGTTTCACCTCTGCCAGAAACCTCATCGCGCGGCTCTGGCGGCCCTGACAGGCGCCGGGAGCGGCACTCCCTCCGCTCACTCGGCAGAGCCAGCCAAAGAGGGAAGGGAGACGTAGGCGCCTTGTGCGCTGGAAACGGAACCTGAGTCGGGTCGCGTCGCGACAGGCCTTTGTCGTCGGCAAGGTGTTCGGCGGCGGTCCTGTATCGTTCGTGGCTGCGTGCATTGGCCGGGCCGAGGGCGCCCCGGCCAATACGTGGGGGCGCGTGTGCTCCCCATCCATTGACTGCGGCGGGTCAGGGCGGATTTGCGGTGGGCGGCCGGCAGCCGCAGTTGTCGCCGGAGCATGTGTCCGCCGCTGTACCGCCGTCCCGATAGGTCGGCTCCGGTCGGCCGGGTCGGAAATGCTCCTCGTGCTCCAGAGCCGCCTGCATGCTGGGAAAGGCATGCCGGCATTCTTCGAGCGACTGCTGCAGCGATTCCAATAGCATCGCCGGAGGCGCTTCGGCGCGCAGATTGACCACCAGTTCCCCGCCGGTGATCGGACCGTCCAGTTCCAGTCCCAGCTCGGGAATGTGATCGTTCCGCACCAACTGGACGGAGGCCAGCCCGCCAGCGAACGCATTCGCAGGACTCAAGGTCATCTTCAAATGCGCCACCTCGGCGCCCGCGTCGCGGAGTGCGGCCTGGATCGCAGATGCCAGTCGTTGGAGGAACGCGCTCGCATCGAATTCGTCCGCGGCGCCCAGGACGACGGTGGCATTGAGCCATCCAAGATTCGCCTCCCCGTCGGCATAGACGTCGTAGTCGAGCGTCATGGTTTGCGCTCGCTCGCTCTGTTCACCGCTGAGAAGGTGTTCGAACCACTCGTCGAGACCGCTGCCATCCCGCGTGGAGGTCGTCAGGATTCGAGACCGGGGGAAGTTGCGGGCCAGGACGTCACGGAGCTTGGCCAGGTCCGCTGGGGACACCAGATCGCTTTTGTTCAGCAGGATCAGATCGGCCTCCTCGATCTGCTTCTTATAGATGTACAGGACTTTGGGGGAAAAGCTGCCGCCGGGCTGCAACCCAAAAACCCGCAACGCCCGCACGGAATCCAGCAGGACACTCAGCGGGGCGATCCGGAAGGAATCGCCGTACATCCGGCGCAGTGGATAGGTCACCGTCGCCACCAGATCCGTGCAACTGCCGACCGGCTCGGCGATGAAGCAGTCCGGCTTGGTCTGATCCACCAGCTTCCGGGCCGCCTCGACCAGCGTGTTGAAGCGGCAGCAGAAGCAGCCGCCGGCAATCTCCTCCGTGGCGTATCCCTGGTGGCGCAGCAACCGGGTGTCCACCAGACCTCCGGCCTGGTCGTTGGTGATCAATCCGACCCGCGTCCCCCGGTCCACGAGATGGCGGGCCAGGCGGGCCACGGCGGTCGTCTTTCCGGCGCCCAGGAACCCGCCAATCATGATGTACCGGGCCTTGGAGATTGGAGGTGCGGATGTCTGGCTCATGATTGCGGGGATGGACTGGAATCGCTGCGATGACGAAAGGCGGCGCCCGGGTGATCGTTCCGGAGCCGGCGATGGCCGGGACCATAGAGTTTCTCCCTCAGGGTTCCAGGGGCATACTCGGTCTTGTAGATCCCGCGCCGCTGCAGCTCGGGCACGACGAGATTCACGAAATCCTCGGTGTCACCGGGCGTCACCGCATAGACCAGATTGAACCCGTCAATGTCCGTCTCGGTCATCCAGCGTTCCAGGGCGTCGGCGATGGTGCGGGGTGAGCCTACTTCCTTGGGTCCAGAACCGCCGACTCCCGCCTGCCGGGCCACTTCCCGCAGGGTCCACTCGCGCCTCGGATCCGCCGCGGCGTCGCCTTCGACGAGGCTCTGGATGCCCTTGCTCTTGAACTGAGGGAGCGGTGCGTCGAGATCGAACGACGAGAAATCAATTCCACTGTAGCCGCTGAGCAGGGCCAGTGTGCCCTCGATGTTGACGTGGCGCCGGTAGTCTTCGTATTTGGCCTGCGCCTCCTCATCGGTGGGCGCCACGATGACCGTAAGGGCCGCGAAGATCAGCACGCTGGCCGGATCTCTGCCCTGAAGCGCCGCCCGCCGCCGGATATCCGCCACCGCCCGGCCGACGGCGGACCGCGTCTGCCCGCCGAGGAAGACGCATTCGGCATGCTTGGCGGCGAAGTCGCGCCCGCGGTTTGAGGAACCCGCCTGAAAGAGCAGCGGCGTCCGCTGCGGCGACGGCTCGCAGAGATGATAGGCCTCCATCTCGTACCAGCGGCCCTTGTGGCTCATCCGGTGAATCTTCTCCGGAAGGGCGAAAATGCCGCCGGCCTTGTCCCGGCGGACCGCGTCGTCCTCCCAGCTTCCCTCCCAAAGCTTGTACATGACCTCCATGTACTCGTCGGCCTTGTCGTAGCGCTCGTCATGGGACAATTGCTCCTTCAGTCCGAAGGCGCGGGCGGCGCTTTCCAGGTAACCCGTCACGATGTTCCACGCAAACCGGCCGCCGGTGAGATGATCCAGCGTGGAGACCCTCCGCGCGAACGAATAGGGGACCTCGTAGGTGACCGTCCCCGTGACGCCGAAGCCGAGGTGCTCGGTGACCAGCGCCATGGCCGGCACGACCATCATCGGATCGCACACCGGAAACTCCACCGCATTGGCGAACGCGGCGGCCGTGCTCCCGCGATAGACGTCATAGACGCCGAAGATGTCCGCGATGAAGATGCCATCGAACTTTCCCCGCTCCAGGGTCCTGGCCAGATCCGTCCAATACTTCAGGGAGGTGTAGCCGCCGGACTGATCTCGCGGATGAGTCCAGATGCCGGGCGTACAGCCCATGCACATCATGTCCACCGCGTTGAGGCGGATCTGCTTCCGGACGGGCGGCACGCGGCGGGAATCAGTGGTTCGCCGCGGCCCGCGCGTCCACATGGCCCAGCGTCTGGGTGCTGTGGACCAGGGCGATGCCGGCGGACAGGGCGGCGGCCACATGGATGGCCTCCATCATCTCGGCCTCGGACAACCCCAGGTCGAGACAAGTGCCCGACAGGGAATCAATGCAGTACGGACACCGCAGGGCGTGGGCCACCGCAAGGCCGATGAGGCTCTTCTCCCGCTGGGTCAGCCGGTCGTCCGCCATCACCTTGCCGTAATAGTCGAAGAAGGCGCCGGCGAGCGCGGGACTGGAACGTCCGATCTCGCCAAACCGGCCGAGGTCTGCAGGGCGGTAATAGCTTCCACCCTCAGCCGGAGCCGATGTGGCGGAAGGCGAGTGCTCGGAGGTTCCGCAACAGGACGACATGGATGCCGGATCCGCCTTACCCGGATCGCAGCCGCTCTTGCCGGGATTCAGCTCGAGTTTGACCGGCGTGTTCAACGTCGCTTCCGCCGGCTTGGATTCGAATTGTTGCATGAGGATCGGCTAGTGTCCGCGCCGCGGCGACTCAGAGGATATGCGCATATGGACATGAAGCCGGAAGGCGCTCGCCGGTCAAGCAATCGTGGAGAAGAGCTTCGTGGGGGCACATCTCAGTTCTTTGGATGGGCCTGAAAGGCCTGGAGACTCCAGCCCGGGACAGCGCGTTGGGCGCTGCCCCGGGTTTTGCGTGGCAAAACATCCGGCGCCCTGAAGGGGCGCCAGAGCCTCCCGCGCACCTCCAGGGCGCACGATTCGATGGAGGCATGAAGCCCCAGGGCATCGCCGGAAGTTCAGCCCTTGGGCAGGGATCTGCGGCCCCGTCAGGGCCAAAAAACTGAGATGCGCCCTTCGCGAGTCCCCGTCTCGGCTGCGGTTCGTCATTGGTGATTGGTTCGTGGTTCGTCGTTGGATGTTCGTCGTTCCTGGCGAGCGGATTTGGAGTTTGGGATTTTGTGCGGACTTCATCCTTTCCTGCCTGGGGACTCGGATGCCTCGTCCTTCCAGCCAGAGCCTTCCTTGCCCCCTACGGATCCCTCTGTTAAAGGACCATTATGTCTCTCGGGTTTCCGGCGTTACCTCACCGCTCGATGCGAAGGCTGGAGTCGCTCGTGGTGGGTTGCCTGCTGGCAGGGTGGGGCCGAGCTGCCGAGTCGCTTCCTTACTCCGGCACTCCGTTATCCGTTCCCGGCGTCATCGAAGCGGAACATTACGATCGCGGCGGTGAGGGTGTGGGACATCATGGGAAGGGGGACGAACCGATCCCAGGCACCGATTTTTCCATCACGATGCCGCCGGGTCGCGAGCCGGACAGCCCCACCGTGTTCCGGCAGGGCTCTGCAGAATTTCTGCACCTCCGGACGGGCGAATGGGTTCACTATTCCATCCGGTGTGCACAGGCCGGATACTATTCGGTTCAGCTCGAGACCCTCGGTCCGCCGGTGGTCTGGATCAATGTGGAGCCCGTTTACAACGAGGGCACGATCCTGCCGGGCAAGGCCACCTACCATCTGGAACTCGACGGCGCTGACGTGACCGGCCCGGTCAATGGCTTGACGAATTCGGTCAGTCCCCGGATCTGGCTCTCGGAAGGCGACCATGTGCTGCGTGTCCAAACGGACCTCGTGGAGTGGGGAACCGGGCGCGACCAGGGGTCCTACAGTTGGGAACTCTTCGGCTGGCCGCTGGACTTGGTGCGGATCCAACCCGCGGAGGGGCTCCGCCGGCCCACGCTTGTGGCAGGAGGCGATCCGGGGTTCGCCGATGGTTCGGGTCCGGACGCCCGTTTGGGTGCCGGCGCCCGGTTCGCCGGGGAGTTGGAGGATGGGAGCCTGCTGATCCTCGACCCCGGCAATGCCGCGATCCGCAGCATGACGCGGTCCGGAGAAGTTCGCACGCTGGCCGGATTCCCGGGCAACCCGGTTCAGGACGGCTCGGGTACCAACGCCGGGTTCGGAACGCTGCTCGACGCCCTGCCCAGCCCTACAGGGGACATCTGGATCCTGGAAACTCAAGGGACGGGATCGGAACAGCTCCGCAAGCGGTCCCCCGACGGCGCGGTGGTCACCGTGTATTCCGGACGCCCCACACTGGACGTGCCCACACCCACGTCGGTCGTTGAACCGATCTCGGTGATCCATTCCAGGACCGTTCCCCTGACCCGTCTTGCGCGATCCGCGACCGGCGACATTGCGACGGTGGGTCCCATCGTCCAGAGACTGATCGTGGAGCTTCGTCACTGCGGTCCCGACTGCGGTGGCCCCCGGCCGGTCTATGCGGACATCGAATGGCACGTTCAGGTGATCTTCAAGGAAGGCCAGGCGAACCCAGTCACCCTGGTGGAATCCCCGGTTCCATCCGACGGCGGCTGGCTGGGCGGTGATTATCGCCTGACGGGAACCAACGGACTGCAACTGGTTTACGAAAACCCCGCCGGCTTCCCGCAGGAGACCCTCCCCGGTGTCGCGGTGGAATCCGCACTGCGGACCGAAGACGGCACCCTCTTCGCGATCGTCGGACCGGGACGCCTGTGCCGACTCGATTCCGATCCCGATGCCATTCGCCTCCGCTTCCTGGTCGAAGGGAATGGCACGGTCCGCATGGAGCCCGGAGTGGCCCGGCCGAACGACGATCTGCGTCTCGACGCGGTGCCGGGCACCCGCTGGTTTCGCTTTGATGGCTGGTCCGATGGCAACCAGGACAATCCCAGGATTCTCCGGATTGCCCGGGACACCCTGCTCACCGCCCGTTTTGTCGAAGGCATCCCGGATCGCTGCGGAATCATCCCCGGCTCCGTCGAGGTCACGCCGGACCGCCAGCTTCGATTCCGGGTCTATGGCGATACCAGGCCATTCCAGTACCGGGTCTTCATCGCCGACACGCCCCTTTCCAAGAACCAGGGCACCTTCAGGGTTCCGTACAAACCCGGGGAGATCCAGGTGAGTTCGGGCGCCTTCACCGCGTCGCAGCTTGTGCAGACCTCCGGTGCGGAAACCACGGTCACCGTTCCCATTTTCGGGTCGGAAGCCTACGCATGGGTGATTCCCGTGCCATTCGATCTCCCGTAAGGAGTCCATCGGGCTTTTTCATTCCATTGCACGGGAGGACTGGCCCAAATCCGCGCCCACGACGGATGGGGCAGTGGTTGGTGGTTCCTGGGGGGCGCGTGTTGCCACGCGGCGACTCATTCCGCTTGCCGGAGCGCCAGTGCCTGAAGTGAGCGGACCACGGTCCGTTCCACGGGCCCGGCGGTGCGAATCTTCAGGCGACGGGCCGCGGGCCATTCGACAGGGGATTCGTAAAGGCGGTCGAGGCGTGGGAAGTCTTCCAGCCGGGCATCGGAAACTTCTTCCGGCCGGCCCTCGCGCGCGCGAAGGCGTTGCTTCACCGCCGCACTGCCCGCTTGGATTTCGAGGCAACGCCAGAAGAGACCGTTCCTCTCGAAGCGTTGGACCAGCCAATCCCGGTATTCGCGGCGGGCGAAGGTGGCGTCGAGAATGACGCTGTGCCCCTGGCGCATCCGCGCTTCAGCGGCGGCGAGCAGGCGGCGGTAGGTTTGTCGGGTCATCGCCGCCGAGTAGAGGCGCTGCCGGGCATCGGGGCCGCTGCGTTGGTGAAGCGGGAGGCCCGCCAGTTCCTTGCGCAATCGGTCGGAAGAAAGGACCTCCCAGCCGAGTTCGGCACCCAGCGCGCGGGCCAGCGTGCTCTTGCCGGAAGCGATCCGGCCCATCACGACGAGCGCGAGCGGACGGGACCCCGCCACGGCATACTGGAGCGCCAACCGAAAGTAACGGCGCGCTCGCTCGGCGGCCTCCCGGCGTTCCGCTTCCGGCGCGGCCGGGGCCACGCTGTGCAGGCTTTCGACTTTGCCGCGCACGTAGGCGCGGTAGCACTTGTAGAAATCCATCAGCCGCGGCATCCCGTCGTCGTCCAGCGCCGACGCCATCCGGGCGGCGAAATGACGCGAGAGATCGGGGCGTCCCTCATAGTCGAGGTCCATGGCCAGGAAGGCGGCATCGTTGGCCACATCCACGTAGCGGAAGCGGTCATTGAACTCGATGCAGTCGAAGATCTGCAGCGCGCGGGGCGTGAGATGGATGTGCTCCAGATGAAGGTCCCCGTGGCAGTCACGGATGCGCCGCTCCCGGAGACGCGAGGCGAACAGCTGCGCATGCCGCGCATAGAATCGGTCCGTGTACCGGCGAAGCGCCTCGAAGGCTGCTCTGGACAGGGTGCGGCCGACAAATTCCCGGGTCTGGCGGAAGTTCTCGTCGGTGCTGACGCGGAGGCGCGCGATGCGGCCCCAGTCCTCGATTTCCCCCGTCGGCGTCTGAGACTCGTAGAAGCGCTTCAGCACCCTCACGATCCGATTCAGATCGCCCCGGGTCGCTTCGCCGCGTTCGACGAGTTGATGGAGGAAATGGCCATTGGCGAGCCGGCGCATCTGCACGGCGTACTCCACCACCGGCCCTCCTTCGCCGAAGACAAAACCCCCGTCGTGCCGCGAAATGGGCACGACGCCGAGATAGGCGTGGGGAGAGAGACGGCGGTTCAGCGCCACCTCGCGCTCACAGAAGTGGCGGCGTTTCTCCAGCGTGGAGAAGTCCAGGAAACCGAAGTTCACCGGCTTCTTCACCTTGTAAACGTACGGTGGCGCGAAGAAGACCAGCGAGGCATGGGTCTGCACCAGGCGCACGGAGCGCGGGCGGTGCGGATACGAATGCGGGTCGAGCAGGAACGACCACAGCGGCTCCTGTGCGGATCGCGGTGCGCGCCGGGCGGCCTTCATGGGCGGGGGGCCTTCGTGGAGGTGGATGCCGCGCGGACGCGGGGGAGTTTGGACTTCGACACGTTCATGTCCGGTTCGAATCAGAAAACCGCCTGGCATTCCTCAACAGACCACACACGTCCTCGTCGGTGGTCTGCGAGAAGTCCTCATACCATTGGCCGACGCCGCCGAAGTCGGCGGGGGTCCTCACCGCCACCCACTCGTCCGCGGCGGACCGGAGCGCCTGCGCCGCGGACCTTGCGGCGGTGGCCGCCGCCGCCACGATGCGGCCGGCTCCCAATTGGCGAAGCGCCTGGATGGCCGCCATCATGGTGGAGCCCGTCGCGACGCCATCGTCCACCAGGATCCCCGTGCGCCCGCGCACCGGTGGGGCGGGGCGGCCGCCCCGGTAGGCCTGCTCGCGGCGTTCCAGTTCGCGCTGCTCGCGGGCCGCGACCGCGTCAATCAGGGCCTCGGGAATTCGCAGGCCCCGGACCACCTCGTCGTTGAGCACCTGCACCCCGCCGCTCGCGATGGCCCCCAGGGCCAGTTCCTCCTGGCCTGGCACGCCGAGCTTGCGCACGACGAATACGTCGAGCGGCGCGCGCAGAGCCCGCGCCACCTCGTACCCCACCGGCACGCCGCCGCGCGGCAAAGCGAGCACCGTTACGTCCGGTCGGTCGGCGTATTTCGCCAGCCGCTCCGCCAGCAAATGTCCGGCATCGGCTCGATTTCGGAACGGAACCATGGAATTCTCAGCAGGGACACGACCCCGCGCCGCTTCCCGGCGAGAGTATTCCGCAAGGGACAGGACATCCATCCTATCTCCGCAGCAACCGCCCGACCAAGGTGCGGTCTCCCCCAGACCACCGCGTTCGTGACGAATGGGTGCCAGCACGACATGCTCCGGACCCTTGATGAAACGGCCACACGCGAGAGGGACCGGGACGCGGAAGGCAGGGCGACGCGAGCCGCCGCCGGCCCAATTCTCCGATCTGTTGAGCGCTTCCCTCGCAGCCGCGGTCCGCGACTTCCAACGCCGTTTGAAGCGGTGCCGGCGCCACCGGGACGCGGAATCCATCCACCAATTGCGCGTTCAATCGCGCCGGCTGGCCGTCTGCTGCGACCTGCTGGACGCCTTGGGGGGTGGAGCGCCGGTGTCCAAGGCGCGTCGCCGGGTGAAGAAGCTGCTGCGTTCACTCGCCCGTTTGCGGGACACGCAGGTTCAGCAGGACTTGTTTCGATCGGTGCCGGCCCGTCTGGACTCCGCCGCCAAGATTCTCCGCCGCGGACTGCGGCGCGAGGAGCCCCGCTGGGCCCGCCGGGTGACGGAACGCTGCCGGAGGGTGCGCGCCGCCGACCTGGACCCCTTGCTGCTCAACACCCGCCATCTGGGCGCGCTCTCGGGCAGGACGGAATCGGCTGCCGAACGCGGGTTGGAAACGGCGATCGAAAAGTGGCTGGAACAATTGGACGCCGAAGCGCGGCGGCGGCTGAAACTGGTCCGGGCTTCCCGGCCTGAATCCCTTCACCGCTTCCGCATTGCCGTAAAGCACCTCCGATACGGTCATGAAGCGGTGGCCTCGGTACTCCCAGGCAAGCCGGACGGCACTCTTCGCCGGTTGCGTTCTCTGCAAGGGAAGCTGGGTGAGATTCAGGATCTGGAGATGGGCCGCGCGCGGATCGAAGCGGCGGCCGCCGCCCATCGCCGTGCCGGAAAAAAGCTGAACCCGCTGCGGCTCTGGCTGGTGCGCCAGAGAGACGGGCGCATCCGCCGCCTTCTCGAGAACCGAAGCCGGCTTCGCGCGGCACTGACCGTGAGCTACAGCACGCGCAAGAAGGCCACCAGATCCGACTTCTCCTCTCCGCTGAGGCGGGTGCCCAGGACGAGATTGAAGAACTCGACCGTGTCTTCGAGGGTCAACAGGCGGTCGTCGTGAAGGTAGGGCGGGGAGTCTTTGATCCCGCGCAACGGGAAGGTCTTGATCGGTCCGTCCGCGCTCGCTTTCCGTCCATTGATCAACTTTTCGGAATGGAACCGTTCGGTGCGAAGATTGTGCATGAGGTTGTCGGTGTAGTACGGCGGCAGGTGACAACTGACGCATTGGGCCTTGCCAAAGAAGAGTTCCTGTCCGCGAAGCTCGGCGGGCGTTGCCTGGCCGGGATCGAGCTTGCCGAGCACCGTCAGCTTCGGAGCCGGAGGAAAGTCCAGGATGCTCTGAAATTCCGACATGAAATGCACCTGGCTGCCGCGCTCGAGGATGTTCACACCCTTCCGCGTGGCCTGCTCCGGATCGCCGTCAAAGTAGGCCGCGCGCTGCTCGAACTCCGTGAAATCCTCCACCGTTTTCAGCGCCCGTTGTGAACCGAACAGACGCTGGACGTACAGCCCGCGCAGGGAAGGGGTGTCAATGCGATGCCGGTGTTCATTGGGCCGGATGTCCCCGACGGTGTGAGTCGCGGCAGTGGTATGCCCGTTGGCGTGGCAATCGAAGCAAGCCACCCCCAGATGCGCCTTGAGAGAGCGGCGGTCGTGCGTGGCGTTGAACTGGGCCTGCGGAAAGGGAGAGACCAGCAGGCGGAGTCCTTCCAGTTGCTTGGGATTCAGCACCTCTTTGAAGAGGGAATAATAGTTGGCGAGGGTGACCAACTGGCCCTGGGACACATCGCCCAGGTCCGGCCGCGTGGTCAGGAAGATGGGAGCCGGAAATTCCGGCAAGAGATGCTCGGGCAGGTCGAAATCGAGATCGAAGCGCGTCAAGTCCCGATCGGTCTGGCGCTGGGTCTCCTCGATCAGCGACTTGGGGAAGACCATGCCGCCCGCCTCATGGTGGGGATGGGGCAGCGGATAGAATCCGGCCGGCCAGACATCCTGGCGTTTGATTTCCTCCGGGGACATTGCGGACAGCGTCTCCCAGGTCTGTCCTTGGGGCAATTGGACCCGGACGCCGGCCTGCACGGCCTTGCCGCGGGACATCGTGACTCCCGTTGCCGGGCGATCGGCCAGGTCGTAGCGCTCTGCTAGAAGGTCTTGCTGCCGCTTGGCGAAGTTCGGTTTGTCGGCTTCCAGCCGTTTCACCAACGCGCCAAAATCGTCTTCGTCCGCGTGGACGAAGAGCGTGGCGGCGAAGGCAAGGCTCAGAAGTCCCCAGAAACGTTGAGGGTGTGTGTGCATGATGAATCCTTGGTGACGGTTGAGGAGGCACTGCAGCGCCTCACTCCCTATGTAGTTCATGGGATCACCACCGGAAATAGTCATTTACCCCATTCCAGGGCACGCGCAGGGGCCCGCCCATGCCGACGCAAGGCGGACAACCAGGCTGGGCGCCTCTCAGAATTTTGATGGAGCGGTTCTCCGACGAACAGCGCGCGGGTCGAGTCGCCGTGACGGCAGCTCACCGCATCACGCAATAGATCAGTGGGCGGGCAGAGCCTTCGCTCTGAAGAGAGTGCGAAGCAACGTGACGGGGCCTCCACGGACGTGCGGTTCGTTGAAAATTCGCCTCACCCGGTTTGGGTCGTGGCTCTCTTGAAACGGGAGACCCTGGACCGGAAGACCTTCCCGCCCCATCCAAGAAATTGAGATGCGCCCAAACAGGTAGGGGCCGTCCGTCCTCCCGGCTAAACAGCTGGTGTGGTGTCAGGTCTGATAATTGGCGGGACATTCGAAAACCGATTTTTTAGGGTGGGTCGGTGACTACGCCCCGATTCC